>Ga0185299_10000198_pt1 | contig 186313 bp, 174 predicted proteins | sample PaiPotPPA55metaG_FD_128002 | JGI IMG/M metagenome (GOLD analysis project Ga0185299, IMG submission 128002) | Iron sulfur acid spring bacterial and archeal communities from Banff, Canada, to study Microbial Dark Matter (Phase II) - Paint Pots PPA... ...
AATAGAGTACGCATGGGGGTGACCTCCTGTCGATGACGAGTGTTTTTCACAATCCCGTCATTCCAGCTGTTCACCCCTCAACTGTCCAGCTGCGCATTCCCAAAAATGATGGTTTTGAGACAATCCCGCAAACTCAATTTTTTTTCGGACGCAACATTCATTGCCGCGAGCGCTTACAGCGACTAATGAGTTTGCCAACCCTGGCAAACTCAGTGGCAAAGTGGCAAACTCATTTTGGCAGCGGGATGCCCTACTCTACTCCATTTCGTTCAACGCCGAGCACGGCCTGCCGCGCACCAATGCCGATAAGCGGAAAGCCGTCCGGTTGCTCCTGGCCGATGCCGAGTGGGGCCAGTGGAGCTACCGCGAGATCGCTCGTCATTGCCAGGTAAGTCAAGTCTTTGCCAGCAAGCTGCGGAAAGCTGCATCTGATAACGGTTATCAGATGAAGCCGCGCAAGGGGAAGCGCGGTAATACGGTTTATGAGATGTCGGTGTGGCGGACGTGCTGGCAGCTTCAGCGGCGCCGCGGCTAGGCCATAAGCCGGCGCTGGACACTCCAGCGTCTGCCCTGGCAGCAGCGTCCATGTGAAATCGCCGAGTTTCTGACAGCCGCCCCCAGGCCCCGTGCCCCTTGGCAAACTGGCAAACATGACCTCCGCCGCGCCGCAACTTCATGAGGATCAATGTTTTACAGTGACCGAGTAGTTTGCCACCCGTGGCCACGAACTTGGCAAACTGGCAAACAACAACGGCTACTTACAGCCGTTCGCTCATTCACACTTCCGCTTCCCGCGGCGCATCCACGCCGATGCCCATTACATAGATGGCCACGAAGGGTCAAGGGGACAGAGGGTCAAGAGGGGCGGAGACGCACGGCCACTGCTCAGATGATGTGCGTGCTCGGTCGCCGCACGCCAGTTTCGCTCTGAGGGCGGTACTCGGCAAGTTTCACGAACTGTGCCTTCGCCACGTCGTAGGCGAACACTTCGCCGGTTTCGATCTTGTAGACCCATCCGTGTAAATGCAGGCCGCCTCGCTCCAGACGGGAGCCGACTGCCGGATGCGTCCGTAGGTTTTCGAGCTGGACCAGGACATTTTCCTCGACAGCGGCAGTCAGCAGACGATCCCCGTCCAGGTGAGCATAATTGTCGCGGATGATGCGGCGGGTGCTATCGGCGTGTGCTAACCAGGAAGAAACGGCAGGCAGGGAGCCGACCCGTTCTGGCCGCAGCAAGCCCTGCATGGCCCCGCAGTGCGAGTGGCCGCAGATGATGATGTCCTTGACGCCCAGAGCGGCCACGGCGAACTCGATGGTCGCTGCTTCGCCCCCGTTGCCCGCAGCGTGCGGCGGCACGATGTTGCCGGCGTTGCGCAGGATGAACAGATCGCCCGGCCTGGAGCGCGTCAACAGGTTCGGGTCGATGCGGGAGTCGGAACAGGTGATAAAGAGCGTTTCGGGCTGCTGGCCCTTCGCCAACTGCTCGAACAGTCCTTGCATCGGCAGGAAGTCCTCGCTTTGAAAGCGATGGATGCCCTCGATCAGTTTTTGCACGACCGACCTCCTTCGTCGTTTTGTCCCGTGATGCGGGCCTCGTCGGCGAACCGCCCGGCCGGGCCGGAATCGGCCGCATACTTCTCCTGGAGCACCTTGACCGCGACCTGGCGGCCCAGCACGGTGTCGGCGGCGCGATGGACGACGCCCATGCCGCCGCGGGCAATCTCCTCGCCCAGCAGATAACGCGCGGCGGGGTTGGCCGCCGCCGCAGGAATGCGAAGCCCCCCCGCACGGTCCGCGAGGGCAGTCGGCGTATCGGCCGTCGCAACGGGATCGCCGGCATGCCGCGGGTTGAGCGAGGGAGTTTCGGGCATGGCTGCCCCCCTAGAAAGTTGCTTTTTACAGGCGTGGTGATTCTAACCCACGGCCTGGCGGCGTGCCAGAGTGAGGGTGCCGCCCTGCTGGTGACGGCCGCTTCATGAGGACGGCCGGCCTGATTTTGATTGTGACGCGAACCAAGCGGAACTTATTGTGCTCACGGGTGAATGGGCCCAGCACATCCAGGCATATCTTCTGCTAAGGAACAAGGCACCTGCCGGCCGGTACAAGATGACTTGGCGCGCGACCAGGGAAAGAGCTGTTCGCAGGTCGATTTGCTAGCCACAAAAATGCGGTCGCCCGGGGCCAATTGGTAGTTCGTCGTCGTGTCGCCCAGTTGGACGATCGCGCCATAACAAATCGACAGCACGATCCGGCAATGGTCAGGAGGACTGGGGCGGCTAAGGATGATGTGGGAGTGGGAAGCGCGGTCGGTCAGACCGCCGGCGGCCAGGATGCCGTCGAGCACGGTTTCCCGGCCGGTGAGTGGAAAGGCGCCGGGGGCGTTCACTTCGCCCAGCACATAGTAAACCTTGCTTACGCGTGTCATCAGACGCACACTGATGGCGCCTATGTCCTTGCCACCGGCTTGAGCTTGCACGGCGGCATGCACCACGGCCTCGATTTCGTTCACGGTTCTGCCGGCTACCACAATGCGTCCGTAACGGCCCAGGTTGATGGTGCCGTCAGGCAACACCGGCTGATCGCCCGGCATGCGCACCGGCGAATCGAGGTCCACCGCCACGACTAACAAGACATCACCCGGCTCAACAACATACGGCGGCAGAACTTGCAGATCCAATTCACGCGCCAAGGTCAGGCCCGGCCCCTGAACAGCGCTTTTCGCTGCTGCGAGCATGGGATAGCGAGGGGGCTGCGAGCCAAGCGGCCTGCCCGTGACTGCCGAACAACCAAAGGACACGAGCAACGCGAAGGCGACAAACCGGAAGTTAACGCAATCTGTCCTGGTTGCTCTACCAGTGCCACGCATCTCGAATCCTGCCCAATTTGACCTTCCCACCGGCTTTTGCCTTGCAGTCCCCAACGGACGCCGCGTTTGTCTTATCGGCAGATTCGCCATGTTCGTTGAGTCGCGAAAGCCCGGTCAAATCGGTCCGGCCTGTAAGAACACCGCAGATTGCCAGGCGCCGCTTCGCGCCGGTTTTACCGGGGCAGAAGCGACAACGGCTCAACGCGGATGCTGGGATTATGGGTCGCGCCGGTTACGCGCAGATGGAGCAGAGGAATGGCGCCCCCGAGCCCCGGCAGGCCCGCGCTCAGCCCGGTCTTGGCCGTGACGTCCAGGTCCAGTTGGCCCATGAGCGCGACATTGCCGTCAATTGCGATTTGAAGAGGCGGTCGCTGCAGGCTCAACTTCTGAATGCGAAATATTCCGCCTGCCAGGCGGGCACGGACCTCACCATTATCAAAGGTAGAAGTTGTCTGGATGCCGAGAAAAGGCGCCACTTGCCGGAGCACGGGAAGTTGAAAAGCCTGGGTCTGGGTCAAGGTTGCTTCCAGGCTGCCGCTCAAACTATTCACTGAATGGAGGTCGGCGCCTGCGAAATCAAAATGGCCGCTGGTGCGGCCGCTGCCAAATGCGCTTGAACCTGCCACTTGCCTCAAGAGGGTACCCACATCCACATTGAAGAACCGGAGCTGGCCGTCTAAATGAGCGCCTGCTCCCCACGTCAGAGTAGCCTGGCCGGTTGCTCGGCCCGACGCCAGCCTGGCGCTTGTCTCGCGCACGGCGATCCGGCCCTGATTCTCACCTGGAGCGAAATTCCAGGTAAGGGGCATACGCCAATCCATAATTTCCATGCCCAGAATTTTGCCGCGCCCGAGGAAAATATCGGCACTGCCGGTCCACTCCGCTCCCAACCTGCCGCGCAGGTGCGCTTCCAGGGGGCCTTCCACCTTCCCAGCCAGGGTGGGCGCGAACGCAAATATGGAGGCGGCCTCTACTCCATCCAGGCTCAGGGTGAACCAACTTCGCTCGAGCCGGTGCAAGTTCAAGGCGAGTTGGCTGCGCGCAACGCCGCCGCCCACACTCGCCGTGATGTCGCGAAAGCGCAATTCCTGACGAGTCAGCAGCACATCTCCGCGCACACTTTCGGCGAATTCGACATCCCCCCAGCGCGGCCGCGACACGACCACATAGCCGTTGCCGACCGGGGCGCGGTCGGGACCTTCATGACGGAATTTCACCTCCAGATCCACGAGCCCGCGCAGCGGAAACACCTCGCGGCGCAGATGGAGAATCTCATTTACGTTGGACAGGCGCGCGCGTTCGACGTGCAGCCGCCCTTCCTTGCCTGGTTTCCCCGCGTCCGCGTTGACGGGCGGCATCTCTCCGTTCAAGTCAAAGCGGCCGCCCAACGCTTTTCCCGCAAAGCGGTAATCGACAGTGCCCTCGTGATAATCGATCGCGCCCCGGAGCTGTTCGGTGGGAATGCCTTGCAGTCGTAGGCGCCGCCCCTGCAGGTCCAGCTCGACAGCGACCGCGCGCTCTTTTCCACGCACGGCAGGCGCGAGCGTTCCCTTGAACGTGCCGTCCGCGTGACCCACCACGCCGAAGGGCATGGCGGGCAGGCCTTTCGTCAATGCGCCCAGGTCCAGTTGTGTGAACCGCAGGTCTACGCTGCCGCCCGCGGATGGCCTAAGCGGCAGGACCCCCTGACCATCCACAGCGCCCTGGTCGAAACCAGCATGGAGGCGCGTGAGCGTCAGGCGATCCCTGTCGCTGCTCCAATCAAAGGCGAGGTTTTTGAACTGCACCTCGTAGATCTTCAGACCCGTGGCCGTGCCCGTTCCAGCGGTGGTAAAAGTCAACGGCTGGAGCGTGCCTTGCATGTCCAGTGTCGTGGAAAAACGCCCGGCGATCGGCACGGCTGGTCGCACATCGGGGGTGAGGCGCTGGAGCGCCGACAACTCAAAGTCGTGGAGCGCGATCTTGGCGCCGTAGCGATACGGCTCGCGCAACCGCAATTCCGCCGACCCTGTGAGCGCCGCTCCATCCGACTGCAAGCGCAGGTCCGTCGAAGAGAGCACACCTTGCTTCAAGCGAATGTCAGCCTCGCAATCCTGACCCGCCAAGCCGAAGACATGGAAACGTGGTGCGCTGATTCTTGCAGAGGCCTCCCAGGCCTCCACCGCTTGCAGTTTGGCAGCGGGCGTATGCAGCGTTACGGTTCCCGAAAAGTCGCCGTCGACATGTGCCGCAGCTCCTGCAAGCGCGGCGACGCGGCTTAACGGAATCTGTTCCAGTTTCATTGTCGCCGTCAGCTCGCCCAGCGGTACAACGCCTAACCGGGCGCTCCCCTGAAACGTGCCGCCGGCGCCTGTCTGACCGGCGTCTGCCTGGCCAAGGCGCCCGTTGACGTCTCGTAAATCGAGGACGCCATTGGCATAATCTACTTTGCCGCGCAGCTCATCGAACTGCATATCCGCCAGGCGCAGAGAGTTGACTTGTGCCGAGCCCGTCACGCGATAGGTCTTGAAGTCCGTGGGCGTATCAAGCGGAATGGAAGCTTGCACCTCATAGGAAACGCGCCCCGCGAGGACAAAGGGGAACTTCAGACCGAGCCCCTTGACCAACAGGGCGAGGTCCACGTCCTTCATGGCGAGGTGTACTTCCACGTAGCGCTCTGGGGACTTAAGCTTTGCCTCCATCGCCGTCATCGTGTTCGCCAGCCATTCCACCAGCTGCGCTCCAGTGCACGTGATCTGTTGAATTGCTTCTTCCAGCGCCCTGACGGACTCGTTGACCACACGAGCGGCCAATATCCTCTGTGGAGACGGCGCCTCCTGCACCAGAAACAGGTCCCAAAGGACCAGCTCATCCAGAATAGCGTCCTGGTCGGGATTTTGCTTCTGCCTGGCATCCGGCGTACGGAAGCCGAACCCGCCGTCCCGGGCATGGAGTTCCAGGCGCACAGGCTCTGAGGTGGGCTGTCCGCCGACGCGCGCCTCCTCGATCTCTCCCTCTCCTTCGCCGCGCGTCTCCGGTTTGCCTTTGCCAAGCACGACCTCGAGGTGGGCGCTGCCTCTCAGCCGGCCCTCGATCTGGCGCGGCAAGTCCCAACTCGCCGGCAGGCGGCGCATGTTGAGGCCCTGGACCTCGACCTTGCTGAAATCTAACCGCGTTTGCGCCTTCCGGAAGTCCAGGTCCGCGTCGGTACGGATTGTCCCCCCAAACGCCTGCCCCTGCACGCCGCGCAGGGTCACCAGCCCATCATCGATGATTACCTTTCCCGTCGCCGCCGTCGCGTCGAGATCAATAGCGGCCACATGAACCGCGGCGGCACGCGGTTCCATTTCCAGATGGTAGTGCAGCGTCTGCCTGGCCAAATCACCGCGGACTGCAATCGCAACCCGTGTATCGCCCTCGACCTGGACTGCTTGCCAGACATTGCTCGACATGAATGGCGCCTGTTGCAACATGGCCGGCGTGATATGAAGCGGCACGTCACTTGTCAGCGTGACGGACGCCTCCTTCGCTTGGCGGCCAAATGCACCCTTCAGACTCCATTGGCCCCAGGCGGGATTGTCCGCATTGGTTATGTCGCCTGAAAGCATCACTGCTTCGCCTTCGCTTTGCAGCGCTGCACGGACGCCTGTAATGACCAGGTCGGCGGCGCCCTCTTTCTTCAGAGTAATGCGGCCACGCTCCATGCGGACGTTGGGCAGTGAGGCGCCTGTGCCGGCTTCGCTCGATAGGCTCGGCAAAGTCGTGACGAGGCGGCCGTCCTTATCGAACCGGAGCGTGACGGCTGCATCGAGCAGCGTGATGTTTTGTGGAGTGCCGCTGCCGCCGAGCAAGCTCAGCAGCGACACGTCCGCCTTCACGCGCTCGACCGTGAGCCATGGCTCTTGTGGATCAGGCGCCCGACTGTCGAAAAGTTGTAGACCATTCAAAGTGCTGCCGCCCAGGCCGACGTCTATTTCCGCGATGCGGACCGCTCCGCCGAAAGCCGCCTCAAGGCGCGACGCGACCTGGGCGGCAAGTCGTTGCGAGGTCAGGTATTTTCGGAGAGAAAAGCCGATAATGATGAAGATAACGACGATGACGAGTAGAACACGGCGGAGTCGTTTCATGAAAGCACCTCGGATCGGCTCGTACCCTGGGTCGATGGGTCTCTCTCTTATATCGCTCAAAACCATTCTGAAGAATTGAGGGAAAACAGCGCTGGCCTGCGCTCGGCCGCTCTTGGCCGGTTCCGGGGCAACACGGACCTCAAGCGCCTGGTTGAAAATGTCCTGCATCTGGCCGAATTACAAGAACGCCGCCCACATGAAGCAAGACCAGGATCTCGCCGCCCTGCGGCAGCGCGCGGATTTCCAGAAGCTGCTGGGGGAACTGGAGGTGAAAAAATGAAGCAGGAACGCGGACTCCGAATCAATCCGCCCAATTCTCGACCTGCAAACCCGGCACCTGCCGGAAATCCTTCAGATTGCGGGTAACCAAGGTGGCACGGTTGGCCAGTGTGATGGCAGCGATGAGCAAATCGGATCGACCGATCTTCTTGAGCTTCTTGTTCTGCCGCAACCGGTCGAACTCGAGGGCGACGCTTTCGTCAATGGAGACCACCTTGGGGATGGCAGCCAGATGGCGTACCGTTTGCTCGAGCCACAGTTGACCACGAATCAGTTCCGCACCATCGGCGGCTTTCAGCAGCATCCCGAAGCGCCCCTGTAGTGCCTGGATACGACTGACGATCGTAATAGCTGCTTGGTCCCTTCCAGCTGATGGCGCTCGCTTACCCGCCGATGGCCGCGGAAGAACAGCGTTAGGATGTCGGTGTCCAGTATCTTCACGCTTGATCCTCAGGCTTCGCCGCGCCCGTTGCCAATCTCACGGAGCAAGTCATCAAAGTACGGATCATCCTTCCAGACACCCGCCAGCTCCATCCAGGCGTCCTTATTGGGCTTTGCCATTGTGCTCGTGCCCAGCCAGTCGCGGATAGCGCCCAGGAAGAATCGCCACTCATGTCCCACGTGCCGGCCCGGCAACCCCTGCTCGCGGACTAACCGCAGCACGTCGGCCTCGGGCAAACGCAGGTAGCCGGCAGCCTCACTAAGGGTCAACACATCGCCCGCCGGCCCGTTGGACGGCACGGACCGCTGCGACCTGGGCTCCGGTTTTGTTCTTGGCATAGTCATTCCGCCAGGGCGATCTGCTTGAGATTGTTTGCACACTGCAAACGGGCGGCTGCCCGCCGGACCCGTCATGTGGCGGGGATCAGCAAGCCGATAAGCACCACGACAATCGCGATGACCAGCAACAACTCGATGATTGTGAAACCCTGCCGGGTTGAACGGCTGAATGCGGCCATGACCTGCCCTCCGTTCAAGAGACATGCCTCTTGGTGCTCCTATTTACCAAGCGTCCAAGGTCAGCACTTCAGACATAAGGACGCGCAAACTGTCGTTCGTCCGCCTTTCCTCTGCTAAAATGACCCTGGGGGAAACGAGCAAACCAAACCGGGCGAACAGTCAACCATGACCAATGAAACCTTGAAAGCGCTGCATGACAAACGGACGCGCGGCCTGACGCTGTCTGCAGACGAACAGGCGTGCCTGGACACCTGGTATGCTCAGCAAGACTCTGAAGAACAAGCAGCGCTAGCCAGTCCTAATGCGTCCCCCGTGCTCATCAGCATGCAAGCACAGGTACAGGCCGCCAACAGTGAACTTCAAACGATCACTCAGCACATCCAGGAATTAACGGCCGAAAATAGCCGCATACGCGACGAGATCATCAAACTTCAAGTTCAGGCGACCAAGCAATCCAAGGCGCAGACAGCATGACGCTCAGCAAATCGCTGCTGGACGAAGTCCGCGCGCGGGCACACTACGCCTGCGAGTATTGCAGTGTGACAGAGACGGACAGCGGCGGACTGTTGACGGCGGATCATTTTCAGCCTCGCTCGCGAGGTGCAAGAAGGAAGCGTCGAGCACCTCTCGTTTGCAAACGTCGCAGCGAGCTTTGTCGGAAAGTTTCATTACTCAGGCGTCGAGCTCTCAGGTGCCGGCGCTTACGCCGAGACATCATCGTCTGGATAGCGTTCCGTCTGCGACGGCTTTTCGATACGCGTGTGCAGAAAAATCATCCCTTGTCCTCCGCCGACTTCGTCATCTCAAGGAGCTGGCCGCAAGCGGATGCGACCTGGTTGAACAACAGCGAGGCGCCCTGAAAGTTGATCAACTACGTCCTTTTGGCGAAGAAATTGCTCCACCAGGGCGAGGACGGCGACACGACCGGTGTGAGCGGGCGGCTCCACAACGACGATGCCATGGTATTGATCTGGCGGATAGTCAAGTACATTGCCGAAATCTTGATCCTTCGTGAGAAGGCTTAACTGATTGACCTGGGCGTAGGCAGCAATTTGTTGGTCCGGGGCAGAGCCCATGCCGATGTCCCGGACGTCGGTTGCCCCGTGGCCGTAGGTGGCAACCAGCGCTGCTGTTGGCCGGGGTAAACTGGCGTCGATCAAGAAGTTCGCCATGGTTCACGTCGGCAACGGGAAATAGCGTTGCTGATCGACTTCCGCGCTGGCGAAGGCAATGCAGGCGCGGATGTCCTCGGCGGAGATGTCGTAATCGCTTTGAATCATCTCGAAGGTATCGCCGCCTGCCAAGGCGTCCAAGATCACCGTCACCGGCGTGCGTGTTCCCTTGACAACCGGCTTACCGTGACAAATCTTCGGATCAATGACAATGCGCTCGCTCATATTCTCATTCCTCCACATACCATTGTACTTTTTCAATATGTCCGCTTGTCGATAAAATCAAAGAATTCTCGGCGCGCCCCGGTCTGCCTTACTCCTTCGAACCCACCAGGTAATTCTGGCTGATTTGCCTGCCGAACAGGCGGCGATAGAAGTCCAGGCTGGTTTGCCGGGTCAGCTCTTCAAAGTTGCTGAACAGCGCGGTGGCCGGCCAGTCGAGATGGAAGATGCCCGGAGCATTCTCGCGGCGGGCGCTGGCGATGCGGTCGGCCAAGGAAGGATGCGTGTCGAACAGGCCGGTCTTGCCGCCGGCCGTCTCCCTGTTCAGACGGCGGCGCAGACCGGCGGGCAATTGCTCCACCAGGTGCAGCAGCAAGGCGGGATAGTTCTCGGGAAACTCGCCGCTCTGGTAGAAATCGACCAGGGCGGGCAGCGCGGCCTGCTCGCCGGCGGCCAGCAGCATGATGCGCCGCGAGGTGGCGGCGAAGGCGGCGCTGCCGGCCAGGCGCGCTTCGTAGCGGTCGGCATCGTATTCCATCTGCCGTAGCAAGACACAGCTGATGGCATGCCCCAGCATCATGAGGATGAACAGGATGCCGCGCGTCAGCCAGACACCGAGCAGCGCCACCACGAAGATGAGACCAAGGCGGCCGGACTCCTGACAGGCGCGGGCCAGGGCTTCATCCCATTCGTCGCGCTCGAAGACGACGCGATGAAACCAGCCGTTGACGGAGCGGATGACGTAACTGAGGCGCATGCCGGCGCCCTGGGCGAAGTGGCCCAGCTCGTGGGCGAGGACGCCGGCTAGCTGCTGCACATCCAGGCCGGCGGCCGGGGGCAGTCCAATGGTGAGCACCAGCTTGCGGCCAAACAGGCCCATCAGGCCGCGGCCAAAGCTGGCGGAGGCGTTGACGTCGCAGTCCACGCGGATTTGCTGCGGCTCGGGCGCGCCCACGGCATCGGCGATGCGGTCCACAAAGGCGAACAGCAACGGCTCCTGGCCGTGCTTGAGCTTGCGGCCGAGCCCGCCCCGCGCCGGCCGGGCGAACAACGGCTTGATCATGAACACGATCAGGATGGCCCCCGCCACCAGCGGCCCGACATAGAGGAAGAGAATCGCCCAGACGTTGCGCACGGCCTTGACGATGCCCACGTTGGCGGTGGCGTGCCAGTAGACGAAGTAGCCCGCCGCGGCGATCAGCGCCAGGTAGATGAGCGGCAGGAGCAACACGGCGAAGGTCACGAACAGGATGCCGAGCCGATAGGCCAGGGTCGAGCGCACGCGGGGGAACTCGCCCTCGAAGGCATCAAGGATGGCTGCCAGCCGCTTCTTGGCGGAGAGCGGTTTGGCGGCCGGCCCTGACGGCGGCCGCGGCGGCGCGGGCTCTACCGACGGCGGAGCGATCGGAACCTGCATGGCGCCCTGGCAGCGCGGACAACGGCAGCGCTTGCCGGCCAGGCTATCCTCGACCTTGAGCTGACTGTGGCAGGCCGGACAGGTCGTGGTGATGGACACGATGCAACCCCGGGCTGTGCGGTGTGCGAGCAGATGCTTTCAAAGGAGGACACGAATACGAAGACGCCCCATTGTCATGCACGCAATTGCACGGGTCAACCGAAGATTGGACCATTCATACCGATCTCCCAGCTCCTTTTGCTGAAGAGATTCAGGTCAACAAAGTCAACGTCCACATGTTTTGTGATGTCCGCCAGCAGACTCTCGATACTTCCTAGCCCAAAGACCTTGTTCAGCTGCTGAGAAATCTTGGCAGAGAACGCTTCCATCCTCTTCCAGCTCGAAAATGCCGGCAATCTTTTCCGGCCGTCAACGACCAGAATCCAAGGCTCAAAATGATCGCCAGCTAGGTCCCTGGCCTCCTCCTCAGTCAACTCCAGCAAGTGCTCCGGAGTGAACGTGGCGGCGTCGAGAAAGCGCTTCGGCCTTTTGGGAATCAGCAGCTTGCGCGTTTTGAGGTACTCATTGAGCAAAATAAGATCCTCTTTGCAAGCTACGCGCTCCACGTCGTCCTTCCCTGTTATCATCTCAAGAATCTTCGCAATCATGGCAGCTCGATGCATGAATGCACCTCCGAATCGGTTCATGGGCTGGGTCGATGGGTCTCTATCTTAATATCGCTCAAAATTATCTGATCGGCTTTCGGGCGCAAAGTCCTTAGAACAAGCCACCAACCAGCCGGCGATTGGACCAACGATTATTCAAGTCTCGAACCGGAGATCGGCTGGGCCGTGCGAGAAAGCCTGTGAACAAAACATGGGGATAACCGCCGGCCACGTGGGGGCGAGACTCGACGGGCCGTGCCTTTACTTCCCTGGCACGATTCGCGCCACCTCTTGCTTAGATGCCGTGTCCCACAACCGTACGGTGCCATCCTTGCTGCCGCTCGCCAGCAGCTTGCCGTTAGGCGAGAAGGCGACGCCCAGGACCTCGTCGGTGTGGCCCCGGAGGCTGGTGCGCGGTTTGGAAAGCAATTCCTGGCGCAGGCGGCGGGAGCGGATGCGGACCTCGGCGGATTTGGCATCCTTCATCGCTTTGCGCAACTCGGGTTCGGCACTGAAGCCGACCGCCAGCAACTGCTTGCTCACGGCTTCGCGGACCTCGTAGGAATCATCATCCAGCTTGGCAAGGAGCGTCCGGATGCGCTCGAGTTCTTTGCCTTCTGGAGCGCGCAGGTTCAAGTCGAAGAGGCTCAGGTCGCGGCCATAGCCACAGACTGCCAGGGTTTGTGCCGCCTCGCAGAAGGCGAGTTGATGCACGCCGCCCGTGCCGCTAAACCGGATTCGCAGTTCGCCGGTCTCGACGCTCCAAAGCCGCGTGGTGCCGTCGTAGCTTCCCGTGATGACCGAACGTCCGTCCGGGGTGAACTGGCCGCAGGGCATGTAATAGTGTTGGAAAGTCCGCTTCTCGGCGCCCGTGGCCGCGTCCCAGAGCTTGGCCCCATCCGCACCGCCTACGGACAGAAGGTGCTTGCCGTCCGCCGAGAATGCCACGGTGAAGATGCGGTCCCTGTGGCCGGTGCAGGTAACCTTGACTGTCCCCGCGGCAAGATCCCACACGCGAACCTGTTTGTCCCAGCAGGCCGTCGCCAGGCGTTGGCCGTCCGGTGAGAAGGCGACACCGCGCACTTCCTTCGGGTGGTGGAGTGTGGCCCTTGGCTGGCCGCCGGCCACGTCGAGCAGCGTGGCGTCGCTGCCATAGCTGCCCAGCGCCAGGGTTTGGCCGTCGGGGGAAAAGGCGACCGCGGGAATGCCCTGCTGCTCGGCATGCTGCCAGAGCAGTTTGCGCTTGGCGACTTCCCAGAGGCTGACCGTGCCCGCTTGGTTCGGCTCACCAGTCGTGGCAGCGAGCAGCTTGCCATCCGGCGAAAAGGCGACGGCACGAACACTGACAGGGTCAGCCGCGCGCGCGCAGTCAGGAAGGAGCAGGGCCAGCAGGCACAGCGCTAAATGACCGCGCGCCGTTCGTCTGTAAGACAAGATATGAGTTCGATTCATGACAATCACCGACCTTTGACCACGGGTTTCCGCAGGAAGAGCCACACGAAACCGTGCGTTTGATAGCCGGGCTGATAGCGGCCCTGGATCTCTTGCACGACGGCGATTTCCTCCTTGAAACGCACCATCTCGGACCGCAGCGCGCCCTGATCTTTGTCATCTGTCGCCTTGCGGTAACGCTGGAAGGCGTCGGCCCACTTCTTGCGCAGCTCGGGTAAACGGTCATTGGCCTTGCGTTCCTCCTCCTTGTCCTGTTCCCTTTGGGTCGGCTTGGCGTGGAAGCCGCCGCACCGGTCGCCGAGCAGCAGGGCCGGCCGGCCGTCGCCGTCCCAGTCGAACACGCACGGCTTGACGCGCAGGCCCCAGTCGCGCGGCCCGCGTTTGTCGTCGCCGTCCCAGCCGGCAGGGCTTTTGCCGATGAGCGGTCGTGCCTCTTCCAGCCTGGGCGCCTTCGCGCTGCCGATGTTGCGATACCAAACGACGCTGCCGTCATCGGCGCCCAGAATCAGGTCAAGCTTGCCGTCGCCATCCCAATCGGCCACGGTGGGAGCCGCGTCGCCCGTTACCTTGATCGGTTTCCCCGCGGCTTCAAGGCGGCGCGGCGTGCCGAAGACCGGCCCTTTACCCTTGCTCGCATTCGGAACGAGCCAGACCTCGCCGAGCACGGTGCCGACGATCAGGTCCATGGCTCCTGTGCCGTTCCAGTCCACGGCAAAAGCCGAGGACGCGCTGCCGACATTGATCGGCTTGCCGTCGAGCCCTTTGAGGATCACCGCGGCTGCGAACTTGCCGTCGCTCTGCCGGCGGAAGAAATAGATCTCGCCCGGCCAGGAACCGGAAATGATGTCAGTCCGCCCGTCGCCGTCCAGGTCCACCAACTGTGGAGTGAAGCCGATGCATCAGCCCACGGGAACGCTGGCAGTCTTGCCGCCGGCCTCCAACCAGGTGTACGAGTCAAAGCGCGGCTTCGCGCGGCTGCCGGTGTTGCGGTAAATGCGCAGCCGGCCTTCGTAGTACTGACCGACCAATAAGGCGACGTCCCCGTCCTCGAAAAAGTCGCCAATGAACGGAGCCGAGTGGCCCTCGTGCTCAACGTCCAGTGCGCGAGCGCCGGCCTGGACTTGCACCGGCGGCAGCAATTCGTCTGACCCTGCCCCGGATAGCGGCGCAGTGAGTAGAGGAATGGCAAGCAACAGAGATAGCATGGTTATACCCTCTCGTTAGGCTCTTCTTCTGTACTTCGTCGCCGTACGCCGAGTAGGCCGGATTTGGCATTCCGGCCTCCCTTGTGAATGCGTCAGGGTTTGTGTGTGAGATCCCAGACAAGCGCGCCGCCATCCTCCATCCCGGTTACCAACCCCTTGCCGTCAGTCATGAAGGCCAGGGAACTAACAACACCACGAAAGCCTTCGATCACTCGCACCTCTTGCCCCGACGCGTCCCATACGCGAATGCGATCGCCTGGCCGATGCGATGCTGCGGCGAACAACTTGCCGTCGCGCGAAAAGGCGACTGGCCCGGCTCCTTGCTCCGGCAGGGTAATTTGTTTCCGCAGGCCGCCTCTCGCTAACTCCCATAAGGACACAGGATGGTTCATGGGAGTGGAGGACTGGAGCCTGCCGTCGGGCAACTTGGTTGTCACCGGCTTACCCCAGGTGCTGGTCAGGAACAACTGGCCGTCGGGGGAAATGGCCTGCCCGATCAGTAACCTGCCCTCCATCGGGAAGCTCCGCAACTCCTTGCCGCTGGCCGCATCGAAGACAAAGGCTTGGTTGGGCGCATGAAGCACCAACTCTTTTGCATCCGGTGTGAAAATACCCTCTATTGTCCCGCGCATCATCTGCTGCCGATCGCGCTCCATAGGCTCATCGTCCTCACCGAATATGCGGATGCCCGTGGGACGGATGGCATACTCAGCCACAGCTTTGCCTGTTTTGACGTCCCACTTCCTCAGGTCCATGTCATCGCCCCAGGATAAGAAGAATTTGCCGTCGGGGGTGAAAGCGACCGCGCGGCGGCCGCCGAGCCGGCCGTGGCCCGGAAGCTTGAAAATCTTTTGCCCGGTGGCGACGTCCCACAGGCAGACGGAATCGTCCATGCTGCTTGAGACGAGCAGGGTACCATCCGGTGAAAGGGCGATGCCAGGTATCCTGTGGTCGTGCATAAGCCGGCGCTTCTGCTTTCCGCTCGCTGCATCCCAGATACGAATTGAATTATCGGAACTGGCCGTCACCACCAGATCCTTGTCGCCCGTTACGATGCGATCGACGGAGCTGCTATGCGCCTGGTCGTTGGCGGATAGCTCCCTGCCGGCGTCAAAGTCCCAGACCATCCAACCTGACGCCAGAAGGCGTCCGTTCGACGAAAAGGCTAATTGGAAACCGCCCAGCTTCAGCCGCTGCAAGAACTTTCCAGATGACGCGTCCCACAAATGTACGGCGCCGCGCCGGTTGGTTTGGCCGTATGCCGCCACGGTGTTGCCATCGGGAGAGAAAGCGACATCGAAGTGCGCGTACCGCTCCTGATCAGGTAATTCAAGCTTGTGCAGCAATTGCCCGCTCTGTACGTCCCATACCCGTACAGAGACTTCGAGGTCGTCGCAGGCCGCCAGGAGCTTACCCTCCGGCGAGAAGGCAACATTGCGGGGACGATAATCACCGGTTTTGAATTCCCGTGGCTCTTCGGCCGTTTGCCACTTCCAGACGAAGATCTTGCGGGTATTGGGGCCGGACGCCAGGGCCAAGGTTGAACCGTCGGCAGAAAGGGCGAGACTGGCCATCACGTCTCCTGGAAACTTATGCTGCAGCAGCTCCGTGCCGGTCGCCAGCTCGGCAACCTTGAGGCCTCCCTCCCGATCCAGCGTTAGCAGCAACTTTCCATCCGGCGTAAGTGCGAGAGTATTGAAGCCTTTGGACGGAGGCTCTTCGAAAGTCCGTATCGTCTTGCCAGAAACGATGTCAAACACACGGACCGCGGGGCGCCATCCAGCCTTGCCCGGGTCCGATAGCGATCCCCCAAGAGCCAGGCGCTCGCCGTCGTGCGAAAGCGAGAATCCTGAGCCACCAATCATGAATGGACCCGGGTCGATCTCGCGTATCAGACGGCCCGTACGCGCCTGCCAGAGTTGGATGGCGCCTCCTTGTTTTGCAGAGATAACGGTTTCACTTTTGGGCAAGAAGGCCAGCCCGCTGCATTCAAAGCGGTAACGTATGGTCCCCAGCCGCATCATCGCCCCGCGTGGTAACTGGTCGCCATAGCTGTCGACGTGGTCCTTTTCGCCTGCCTGCCCTGCTGCCACGGCCTCGGGTTTGCTCTCCGGCCCTGCGCGGCCCAGGAACAGCCCGGCGCTTACGAGGGTCGCCGCCATCAGTATTAGCGTCGCCGAGATCAGGAGCTTGCTTACAAACATGGTCTTCAATCCTGGTTCGATGAGGTCAAGGACAGATGGCGACACCAGACCTGCAATCGACCTATGCCGCGCGAGGGCCGCCGCGCCGCGCAGAGTTGCGTCGATCAGAGTCGCCGGCAATCCAGCCTTGCTCGGCTCGGCGGACAATAGCGCGCCCGCCAGCGTCATGGGCAACGTCATACCGCGTCTGGCCAGGCATACCCGCAGCCGTTTGCGACCGCGCTCCACGCGGTCCTTGACCGAGCGCTTGCTCCAACCGAGTTGCCTGGCTGCTTCTTCTTGCGTCAGTCCTTCGAAATAGCACAACAGCAAAGGCGCTCGGTATTTCTCAGGCAGGCGGGCCAACTCGACGTCAAGTGTTTCGCGCAGCTCGCGCCAGGTCAGGTTGTCGCACGCAGTCCTCTGGCTACCGTCCGTGGACTGTGCTTCGCGCTGCCGCCGCCGCGCCGCGTCACAACGGGCCCGCAGCGCCAGCCGGTAGGCTACGCCATACAGCCAACTGCCGACCGAGTTGCGCTTGCGAATCGACCCGGCTTTACGGGCCAGCAAGAGAAAGGTCGCCTGGTAAACGTCCTCCGCGTCCTGTTCGTGTCCCGCCACGCGCCGGCAGACGCTCCAGACGAGCGGCCCATGACGCCGCATCAGCGTCGCGAACGCAGCCTCGTCGGCGGCGCGTGCGAAGCGGTCCAAAATGGTCCCATCCGTCGCTTCATCGGGCCGATTGCCCACTAACCGGCGGACGTGTCGCAGCATTCCAGCGAGATGATGCACGGACATGGCCGAGTCCTCATGCCGGCGAGTTGCAGTACCTCTATAGTGCGTCGGCGAGCGCGGAAAGGACAGCCAATTTTCCGAGATTTACCAATTCTGCATAACCGTGCATTACGAAAGGCAGAAGCCATGTATTTCCAAGGGCGGAGCTCAAGGAATGTTCAGGATACTGCAGCTCTGCTCATAGCTTTCGTTCAGGTCGAGCGGCACGGCGAGATCGTCGGCGAGCCATAGAGGCATGGTCGGCAGCGGTTGCCCAAGGATCAGGGACTGCGCCCATGTCTCCAGGAGCCACTCGTTGTCGCGCTTGGTCACGCGGCAGGCGGCGGCGTAGAGCGACGCCCCTGGAGCCTGGCTTGGATCGGACTGGCCAACCAGATCCAGCAATTCCCCGTACAGGTTTTGGCTGCGTGTCGTCACCACATCGACGATTACGACGGCAACGCGCTCCTGAAGCAGCCCGGCGCACTTAGATACGAACGCATGTCGATGCTCGGCCCAGTCCTTGTTGGCCGGGCTGACAAGCTCAATGGCGGCTACGAGACGGGAATGGCGCTTCTCATCGTAGACCCGGACCTCGTAGACGTCCTGGGTCGGCAGGTCGGTGACGACGGCGAGCGTCGGCCGCGGCGGCGCCCACACGGCTGTCGCAACGCCTCCCTCGCTGCCGTTCCCGCTACCGGCCGCCAAAGCAGCTTCACCCTCCTCGTGAAAGGTCGCCACGTCAACCTCGGCACTCGATCCGGGATGGACGCGCGGCTCGGCAAAGTAGCGACGGGGCAGCTTACGCCCCAATAGCGCAACAATCATGACGGGCCAAGTCGCGTGAAAGCCTTCCCAATGGCGCATGTCATCCAGCGGTGGCCGGAAATGGTCGCGCAGCGGCATGTTTGGTTCTCCCTTGTCTCACCTCATCCTATCAAGGGAGCGACTTGCAGTCCTCGTCATACCGTCAATACGATTTCGATGCGTTCGGCAAGAATCTGGGAAGTTTTTCTTACTTCGCCATTGTCCGCCAGGTCGCTTTGGCGGGCGGACGTGGTAGATTTTGCTCGGTTCTGATAGATATCTGCTCGTTTTTGAAAGCTTCTGAAAGCTAACCGCCGGCGATGGCGCCCACGATCCAAAACGGCTCCGCGCCCGAGGCAACGGCGTCGGGCAGCGGCGTGTCCGGCGGCTCATGGGACAGATCCTCCTCACAGGCAAAGAAGCGCAACATCGGCCTCCGTTTGCCGGTGACGTGGTCGCGGATTGTCCCGCGCAGCATCGGATAGCGGGCCTCGAGCGCGTCGAGGACCGAGCGCGGCGTCACGGCGCCGGCGACGTCGAGCGTCACCTCAGCGCCGACGTGCGCCAGCGTCCGCAAGTGGGGCGGCAGGATGACGCGGATCATGGCAGTGTTTGAACCTCGACAGACAGCACGGCCGGAAGGTCGCGGACAATGGGCGCCCAGCTCTCGCCGGCGTCGGCCGACGCGTATACCTGTCCGCCGGTGGTGCCGAAATACACGCCGCACTTGTCGAGCGAGTCAATGGCCATGGCGTCGCGCAGGACGTTGACGTAGCAATTCTCCTGCGGCAGGCCTTTGGTGAGCGGCTCCCACTCGTTGCCGCCCGTGCGGCTGCGATAGACGCGCAGCTTGCCGTCGGACACGTAGTGCTCCCCGTCACTCTTGATGGGCACGACGTAGATGGTGTCCGGTTCGTGGGCATGCACGTCGACGACAAAGCCGAAGTCGGTCGGCAAGTTGCCGCTGACCTCGCGCCACGACTCGCCGGCATCGTCGGTGCGCAGCACGTCCCAGTGCTTCTGCATGAACAGCACGTGCGGACGCGCCCGGTGCATGGCAATGCGATGCACGCAGTGGCCGACCTCGGCGTTCGGATTGGGGATGTACTGGGAATGCAGGCCGCGGTTGATCGGCTTCCAGGTCTTGCCGCTGTCATCGGTGCGGAAGGCGCCCGCCGCCGAGATGGCGACATAGATGCGCTTGGGATTGGTGGGATCGATCAGGATGGTGTGCAGCCCCATGCCGCCGGCGCCGGGCGACCATTGCGGCCCGGTGCCGTGGCCGCGCAGGCCGGACAGCTCATGCCAATTCTTGCCGCCGTCAGTGGTGCGGAACATGGCGGCATCTTCCACGCCGGCGTAAACGAGGTCGGGATCGCTCAGGGACGGCTCCAGATGCCAGACGCGTTTGAACTCCCAGGGATGTTGCGTGCCGTCGTACCATTGGTGGGTGGTGAGCGGCTTGCCGGTTTCGGGGCTCGTGTCGTAGACGAACTTGTTGCTCTCGGCCTTGGGCATGCCGCCGGGACCCGTGGTCGGTTCGCCGGGCGGCGTCCCCGGTTGGTGCCAGGTTTTGCCGCCGTCGTCGGAGCGCTGGATGATCTGCCCGAACCAGCCGCTGGTCTGCGAGGCGTAGATACGTTTAGGGTCAACCGGCGAACCCTTCATGTGATAGATCTCCCACCCGCCGAAGTGGGGGCCGCTGACATCCCAGCGCTGGCGCTTGCCGTCTGCTGTCAGGACGAAGGCGCCCTTTCGCGTGCCGACTAGAACTCGTACTCCGCTCATTCTTTACTCCTTCGCATCAGTGGTGCTCGGACATCACCTCAACTGCTGGAATTCGTCAATCGACCTCAAGTCGCAATCTCGAAAAAAGTTCTATGATCTCCCCACCTCTTTCGCCAGATCCTTCCAGAATTCCCTGTGGGGAATCCCGCCATGCTCTTCATAGTCCTTCCACGCACGCTTCAAGACCGTCCGCAGTTTGACAGGGGTTCTAGTTCGCCTGCCAAGCCCAATTAGCATAGCCACCGGTTCGCCATCGCGGACAATCAGGACGGGGTGTTTGGCACTGGACGTGACATACTCGCCCAGTCGGGCCTGAACGGTTTCTAACGGCGCTTTTTTCACGGTTCTACCTCTTCTCCTTCGATAAATAGGCGATTCCCTGCCTTTTCTCCGAATGCCAGGAGGATGACCTCGTCGGCTCTTAGCGCATAGAACACCCGAAACCGATTGCTCGGGCCGAAGCGAAGCTCCCATTCTGCTTTGAAAGCGGTCGGCTTTTTCAGTGGCTTGCGGTTTCGGGTTTTCACGTCCGGCTCATATTGTAGCTGTTTTTCCAAAGTCTCACGGATCAGCGAATGGTATTTCGCGTCCACCAACTTCAAGTGGCGCTTGAAGCTGGCCGTGTAGACGAGAAGGTACGGTCCAGATGAAGGCATGCGTTTGATTATAGGCGTGCGCCACGCGCGAATAATGTGCTCCTTTTGGCTAATTACGCAGCGGAATGAGCGCTCGCAGCCGGTCCTCGCGCAGAAAAAGCCCTCCCCAGATCAGCACTCCGAAAACGATCGGAAAGACAATGGTGAAGAGGGAATCGCCGTGGCGCACGTGGCTGGCGGTTGCGCCGCCAAGGTAGCCTGTCAGCAAGATCGCCCCAAGTACCGAAGTGCGTGGGATCAAATAGACGACCGTACAGGCGATCAGCACGATGCCGAGGCCGAGAATAACGCTCTCCTGGTAGCCGAGCTCAGCCGTCGCCTTCACGACAAAGTCTGGTTTTACCAGTTTCATGACGCCGTCTACGAGCAGGAACAGGGCCGGTAGGCCGCTAAGGACGCGTCCGGTCCATAGGGCTTTTTTCGAGACAGGCGGACTCTGAGTAGCCGATGCCATGAATCTTTCCTCCACGTGTACGTCCCTCCTAGCGGGCGGCTGATTGAATCGAGGCCATTCGCGCGGTTACGCTCGGGTCTATGGGCGGGCTCTTGCGGCGGATGGCTGCTCCGATCTTCTGATCGAGCGCGTCGGTCAACTCCACGTCCGGCCCCAGGACCGGTCTTACCTCAATGCTCCCCAGGCGCGCCGCCGGGAGCTTCGAGGCCAGCTGGATGGCCTCATTCAGATCCCTGGCGCTGAGGAGGGTAAAGCCGCCCAGGTATTCCTTGGTCTCGGCGAAGGGGCCATCGGTTATGGACAGGTTCCCGTGCCGGTCGCGCACCGTCGCGGCCCCGCGAAAGGATTGGAGTCCGGCCGAAAAAATGTGACGGCCGCTCCGCTCGAGTTCCAGCGTCCAGGTAATGCAGTCGCCCACCAGCGTGTCGAGCTCGCCTTGAGACAGAGCGTTGAGCTTGTTTTCTTCTTGGTATACCAGGCAAAGATATTTCATCTTTATGGTTCCGAAATCGCCGGGGAATCGTTATTCACACCAGATAGTCGCTTGGGGTCGCCCAAAATCGACAACGGTCAATTGCCTTGCGAGGAATTTTGCATTCGCGCCGACGAGAGACGCGCAGTTTCCTGGAGCGCGTGGCCTTCAGATGATCTTACGTTCACCGGCCGAATCTCAGAGCGGCGCGTGCCTTCGCCCGTGCGGCCTCTTCCTGCCGATTCTTGGGGGTTCCGGTGCTTTGTAGCGAGCCGAGAAGCTGGGCCGAGACCCTGGCGACGTCCTCGACTGCCGAATAAAAGGCGGCCTCATTTGCCTTGGATGGCTTGTTGAAGCCGCTGATCTTCCGTATGAACTGCAGGGCGGCGGCGCGGATCTCCTCGTCGGTGACCGGTGGCTCAAAATTGAATAGCGTCCGAATATTTCTGCACATCTTCTTTGCCTCGAGCGAGTCACTGTAATTCAGCCAGCCGCCGTTCGAGAAAACGCCGCTCCGGTTCCTGCCGCGTGAGCGAGAGGGCTCGTTGGAAGGAGGCCCGGGCTTCTGCCGTTCGTCCCAGGCGGCGACAGAATTCTGCTCTTGCCGAGTGCGCCAGATGGTAGTCGGCCAGATCGCCGCGTGCCAGGATGGCGTCGATGAGAGCCAGACCTGCCTGGGGGCCGTCGCGCATCGCCACGGCCACGGCGCGGTTCAACTCGATTACGGGTGACGGCTCCACGCGCGCAAGCACGTCATACAAGGCGGCAATCTGGGCCCAGTCCGTTGCCGTGGCACTGGCTGCGTCGGCGTGCACGGCGGCGATCGCCGCCTGGAGCGTATACGGGCCGAAGCGGCGCGACGACAGGGCTCGTTGCACCAGCGCCTTGCCTTCCGCAATCTGATCCCGGTTCCAGAGCGAGCGGTCCTGATCCTCCAGCAGAATGATCTCTCCCCGCGGCGAGCTCCGCGCGATGCGCCGCGATTCCTGTAGCAGCATGAGCGCCAGGAGGCCCACGACCTCCGGCTCCGGCAGCAATTCCATCAGCAGCCGTCCCAGGCGGATCGCCTCGCCCGAAACATCGGGCCGTGTCAGCGCTCCCCCCGATGAGGCCGAGTAGCCCTCATTGAACACCAGGTAGATCACTTGCAGCACGGTGTCCAGTCGGTCCGGGAGATCGGCCCGTGACGGCACCTGATAAGGGATGCGCGCGTCGCGGATCTTCGCCTTGGCGCGCACGATGCGCTGGGCCACGGTAGGCGTGGCCGTGAGGAAGGCGCGGGCGATCTCCTCTGTCGTAAGACCGCATACTTCCCGTAGAGTCAACGCCACGCGGGCGTCGGCGGGCAGCGCGGGATGGCAGCAAGTGAAGATGAGCCGCAAACGGTCGTCCTCAACGCCCTCATCGTCCGGGATCTCGGCCGCAGGCGTGACCCCCTCGCCCCGGCCGGCTATCTCCGTCAGTGCGGCGTCAAACCGGGAGCGTCGGCGTATGGCGTCGATGCCTTTGAAGCGGCCGGCCGAAACCAGCCAGGCCCGCGGATTGGCGGGCATGCCGTCCCGCGGCCACTGCTCCAGGGCCGAGGTAAAGGCATCGTGCAACGCCTCCTCGGCGACGTCGAAGTCGCCAAGCAGGCGGATCAGCGTGGCCAGGACGTGCCGCGACTCCGAGCGGTAGACCGCCTCCACCTTCTCGCCTATATCGCCTGCATGCTCGCTCATCCTCGCCCTCGCATACCGGATGTGCATTCAAGCCGCGCTAGCTGCCGGCCAGGCCTTCGGCTGGGTTCGCCGGCGATTCGGCACGGTCGAAGACGCTGCGCAGGGAGCCTTGGCTGCCGCGACCCGGGAGGCGCTGGTCGCCGGCGCCAAGCCCATTTCGAGCTGGGCCGGACTTCCCTCGCCGCATTCCTTCCACCACCACGCGGCGTGCGCTTGCGTCCATTGCTCCGCCGCCGCGCACTCGGCCAGGGCTTCTTCCAGACTCTCCGCATCCTGGAAGTGGTCCTCCGGCCTCTTGGCCAGGCAGCGGAGAATGACCTGTTCGAGGTCGGCCGGCACGCCTGACCGAAGCTGCGACGGCGGGGCCACCTCGTCACGGGCATGGGCGATCATCACTTCCAGCGGATTGGAGCCGTCGAAGGGCGGGTGGCCGGTGAGCAGCGTGTAGGCGACGGCGCCGAGCGAATAAATGTCGCTGCGGGCATCGACGTCGTTGCCGTCGCGAGCCTGTTCGGGGGACATGAACAGCGGCGTTCCCGAGATGGCGCCCTCCTGGGTCAGGCGTGTCGCGAACGTCTCGGACCTCGGCTTTACCAGGCCGAAATCCAGGAGCTTGGCCACGTCGTACAGGGCGCCGCGCTGGGCCACAAAGATGTTCCCCGGCTTGATGTCGCGATGAATCAGGCCGACTCCGTGCGCCTCGCGCAAGGCCTGGCAGGTCTGCCGCAAGACATGCACGACGCGGGCTGCCGGCAGCGGACCGTGGCGCTCCAGCAGTTCCTCCAGGCTCAATCCGGGCAGATACTCCATGACGTAAAAGAAGGTCCCGTCTTCCGTCCGGCCGTAGTCATAGATTTCGACGGTGTTCCAGTGTGACAGCCGGGCGGTCATGCGGACTTCACGTTCGAAGCGTGCCAGCGCCTGCGGATCGCCGGCCCGGTGGGGGTGGATAAGCTTGATCGCGCAGAGGCGCTTGAGCATGCAGTGTTCGGCCAGGTAGACCTCCCCCATGCCGCCCGCGCCCAGACGCCCGATGAGCCGGTATTGCCCCAGCTGCCTGGCAGCGCGGGACTGGCACCGCAGCCTGTTGATAAGGTGCGTCCAGAACGTGAACAGACTCACGACGTGCTTGGCCAGGAAGGCGCCGAAGCCTATCAGGAGGTTGCGGACGGTTCCACGGATGTGTAACCGCGGCAGCGTTTCCCGCTTGACCGGGTTCGCGGGCGGTTGCACCACCGTCTCGTGATCCAGGCTTCCAAACACGGCTTGATTGAGTCGAGTGTTCATGACAGTCCTTCCCGGGGCCTTGCTACTAATTCGCCGGCAGGCCCGATATCTCCAGCACCGGCCGAATTTCCACTGTGCCCTTGCGGGCCCCCGGAATTCGTGCCGCTATGCCAATCGCCTCGTCGAGGTCCTTGGCGTCGATCAAAAAGTAGCCGCCGAGATGCTCGCGCGTCTCTGCAAACGGACCGTCGGTGACGAGCCGTTTGCCGTCACGCACCCGGACGCTGGTGGCCGTCGATACAGGGTGCAACGGGTTGGCCGCCAAATACTTCCCGCTGGCGTTGAGATCGTTTGCGAGCTGCATCGATTCGACGTAGCAATGCTCCCGCTCGGCCTCGTCCAAGGCATTTTCACGCAGGTAAATCAGCAGCATGTACTTCATACGTGTGCCTCCATCATTAAGTCGAACGGGGAGTGCCCGGATCGACACTCCGCCAGGAAATTGTTGACGGTTGCTTATGTCCCGGACTCCAACGCGGTTACGGTGACCGCCTCGCGCTCGGGATCGGGGCGAATGTTCGTCCTGCAGATGTGCCTCAGGGTTATCCCGCTTTCTTCAGCTTCCCGGTCGAACGGTGTCGCGCCAGAAACTCGTTCAGGCTCTTGATGAACTCGGGGTTGGAAACTGCCGTCATGTGATCGGCGCCGGGGATGACGACAATCTTGAGATTGCCCATGTGTCCCTGGAGGGCGTCCACGCCCTGCTTGAGTGGATCCAGTTCGCCAATCAAAGCCAGCGTCGGCACCTGGTTCGTCTCCAACTTCTCGGGAGCGACGGCCAGGTCGCGGAAGGCGCGCACCACGGCGGCGAGCGCTTTGGGATCGTTGGACTTCGTGAGTGCTGCATTGGCCATCTGGATTTGCTCGGCCGACGGCTTGGGTCTGCCTGCGGGCGTTAGCGCGACGATGAGCGGCCCGAACCCTTTGCCTTGTTCGAGCGAAGTCGCCAGTTCATCGTAAAATTGAGTGCGGCTGCCGTCCCGGATGCCGCTATGGCCGCCGAGCGTGGCGGACAGCAGCCGTTCGGGATGCGTGGCCAGCAGCTTGACCGTGATGATGGCGCCCATGGAATAGCCGACGACATGCGCGCGCTTGATTTTCAAGTGATCGAGCAGGCGCACGACATCCTCCACCATCTCCAGGCCATACTGCTTGACTTCATGGGGCTTGTCGCTCTTGCCGTGGCCGCGATTGTCCAGGGCAATCACGCGATAGTTCTTGGAGAGGGCCTGGATGATCTTTGGTCCGCTCTGATAGGGGCCGACGGCGAAGCCGGTGCGCCAGTTCTTGTCGATGTCGGCGGTGAACCCGTGGATGAGCACGACCGGTTCTCCCTGCCCTTCCACGATATAGTGGATTTTCACCCCGTTGGAGTCGAAGAACTGATCCTCGGCCCGCAGGGCGGACGGCGCAGCAAGAAGGAACAAACCAAAAACGGGAAAGAAAGCTCGGCGGATCATCGTATTCTCCTTGTTTCAGCACGCCATGACAGGTGAAGTTTTTGATATCGTAACTGCGTGGAAAAGCCAAGAGTCTATCTCGACACGAACATTATTTCGGCATACGGGAGAAATGAAGATGGCCGACGTCATCGTGGAAGAAATTAGGCGCGTTCGCGAAGAGCTGATTAACCGCTACGGCGGCATTGACGGATACTTCAAGCATTGCCAGGCCCAAGAACGAGCCATGGCTAGCCGCTCCAAGTCTCGGCGCCGGAAACAACCGGCTCGCAAAGGTCGCAGAAGCACCAAGGCCAGCTAATGCATCATTTAGCAGTACGCAGGGAGCCACGCGGCATTAACGCGCCCTTTCGGGGATGTCTCCCAGCATCTTAAGCCGTTGCTCGAAGCTTTTGAACGGATCGGATCCGGACCCATTCGGACTGGAATAGCTCTTCGCATTCTGAGGAAAAGCAAGCTGTCTGGCCATCTCGTCCAGGATTCGCGCGGCGTCCGGGTCGGGACTCACCTGGTTGAGCGCGACCAGCGCAAGATAGAGTTGTTCGGCGCTGTCCCATGAGGAGACGCGACCGCCTTCCGCCAGAAGTTGTTTCCACATCGTGCTTCGAGCCCTTGTGTCGTACCCACCATCAGATCGATCAAGCCATGCCTTGAATTTCTTCGCGGTTTCTTTTGCCCCGTCGTGAACGCTTTCAGGACGCGGGTAAGGCTGCTGCATGTGCCTGGACAAATCGTTAAGCGATGGCAACAAGGTGTCTGCAACAACTGGAGTTCGTGCGGCCAGAAGCCGCGGCATGGATAGGTACCAGTCTCCCCATCGCAGCGCGCCCAGTCTGTGCGCTGTGTCTGCCGGCCTATTCTGGCGCCAGCTCGGCTGCGTCAAATCATGATGGCAGGCGTAGCAGTCGTATTCAGACAATTCCGGCCACGGCCGACCCACCTGGTTGGCGTGCGCGGCGCGATCCTCGAGAAGCTTGAGGGCTGCATGAGCGGAAGCAAGTTGCCCTACCTCCCAGACCGTGGCTTCAAAATCGACCGGGCGCTCCTTGACGATTTTGTCGCTCCAATGCTGCGGCAGGTTGGCCAGGTAGACCCCGAATTCAAAGTTGAGACGCGGATGGCCGGCAGCGATGAGATCGTGGTTCATGTCGCGCACCGGCACTTTGTCGTCGGCCGGCGCGCCGATGTGACAGCCGGCACATTGTTGAGCAAAGCCTTTCAAGTCCCCCGGCGGCACCATGCCCTTCTTGCGCTTTTCGTCCTCTGGTTTTTTTTGCCACCCATCTGTGGTGTGCTCGTCCAGCCAGTGACTGGCATAGCCGTGGCAGGCTTCACAGCCGACACCGGACAGACGTTCTTGCATGGCCGAGGAATCGCCTGCGGCGGCAGGCGTAATATGGCAGGCCAAGCATTGCTTGTCCTTCTCGGCCGGCGGCGTCCGGTGCAGCTTTGCGATGATCTCCTCGGAGCGCTGACCCAGTAGGACCTCATACGCGCGTGCGTGCTTGTCCTGGGTCAGCCAGATCGTATTCTCATTCTGCTCGATGCGTTCACCCTTCTTGGGAACGATCGCGCCGTGGCAGCCACGGGCCGAGCAAGACGCTGTACCAGCAAGAGCCGGCGCGCTCTGAGCATCCGGCGGTTGCCCGCCCGTCTGCGTCCTGGTTTGCGCTTGCGGGCCGGTCAGCCAAAGACCAACTGGAACCGCGACCAACAACAGGCAGCGCATGCATTGCTTCGATCTCATGATCTTTCCACCTGGCAAGACTCGCCGAGCCCGTTCACCACCAATAACGCATGGCTGCTGCCAAAGCAACGACGAACGACAAGAAATTTCGATCCCTGTTACTATAATCTACTTTCTTGACATCACGCTTTTTGAATGTTAGAAGCGGTGCAAAAGAGGACCGCCCGATTATTCGACGGCCTGCCACGGGCTCGACCAGACAGCGCCGGCAAAGGAGTCATTTGTGCTGGTGCTCGATCGCAAAAACTGGCCGACCCATGTCCGCTGGTTTCTTTTCTTTCTCCTGAGCTGGCTGGCGGCGACGGCCTGGTATTTTTTTGAAGCGCAGCGCTGGGGCTCTCTGCCGGGCGGCAGCAGCCTGCCGGGTTTCACGTTTGGCGTGGCGGGCGGGTTGATCATTCTCTTCGAGATGCTGCTCTGGCCGCGCAAGCTGCGGCGTAGCTGGCGTCTCGGGCGGGTTCAAGTCTGGATGCGCGCCCACATCTGGCTGGGACTGTTGTGCTTGCCGATCCTCGTCTATCACAGCGGCTTTCGAATGGGGGGCTGGCTGAGCACGGTGCTGCTGGTATTGCTCGTGCTCGTAATTGGCAGCGGGGTTTACGGCCTGATTTTGCAAAACTTTTTGCCGGCGCGCATGCTGGCGGAGGTGCCTGCCGAAACGATCACCTCGCAAATCCCCCACGTGCTGAGGCAATTTCGGCAGGAGGCGGAGCGCCTGGTTCTGGCCGTGTGCGGTCCTGAGGAATCGAACGAGGCGCCCGGCGAAGATGAAGCCATGGCGGAGGAGACGGCGGCCACGGGATACTTGACGCTGGGTGCGGTGCGCACGGCCGGCCAGGTCGCCGGCCGCGTCGTGCAGACGCGCTCGCTGGGCAATCCCGTGCCGGGCTCCGAGCCGCTGCGCTGCTTCTTTCAACAAACCATCGAGCCCTATCTAAGTGCCGCGTCCGGGGCGGGCTCGCCGCTGCACTTGCAAAGCCGTTCCACAGTAATGTTCCAGGAGCTGCGGACCCGGCTGGCTCCCGAAGCGCATGACGCCGTCCATTTCCTGGAGGACCTGTGCCGGCAGCGCCGGGAGTTTGACGTGCAACAGCGCTTGCAATTCCGGCTGCATAGCTGGCTCTGGGTCCATTTGCCGTTATCCGTGGCCCTGGTAGTGCTCATGGCCCTGCACGTTGTCGTGGCGCTAAAGTATTGGTAACTTGAGACGATCATGCCTCTACGAGAAACCGGCAAGGAACGAGCCTCAAGGATCCAGCTGGATTACTACAAGCACGCCGACCGGCTGCTGCGTGTGAAATTATGGCTGACGCTGGCGGTGCTGGTGCCGGCGCTGCTGTGGTTGGTCGGAGGGCTGGTTTACAGCAAGCAGGCACAGGTGCTCTATTCGCGCGGGCCCGTGGCGGCGGTGCATGCGGCCTGGGAAACCAAGTGCCAAGTCTGCCATACTTCCTATCAGCCGCTTAGCAGCGAAAACATGGCGCATCGATTTGTCGGCGATCCGCACGCCAGCGATCAAAACTGCACTGCTTGCCATGCCGGTCCTGTCCATCACGCCAAGCAAAACAAACAGGATACTGCTACGTGTGCCACCTGTCACCGCGATCACCAGGGCCGCGATGCGTCTTTGGTCCGATTGGCAGATGCTGCCTGCACAAACTGCCACAGCAATCTGGCCGGCCATATGACCGGCACGACGACGTACGAGAATTCCGTTACCATTTTCGACGGCAATCTGGCTTATCATCCGGAATTCAAAAGTGTCCGGGAAAAGAAAGATCCTGGTAAGCTAAAGTTCAATCACGCGCTTCATTTGACCGCCGGCATTGTCCGCAAAGACGATAAGACAAAGCACGCCCTAACTTACATAATCGATGAAGCACAGCGGCAGCGCTATGCCCGCCAGCAGAGTGCCGCGCGAGATACCGCGGCAATCCAGTTGGACTGCGCATCATGTCATCAACTTGAAGCCGTCAAGCCGGGAACTGCCAATGCTTTGCAGCCCGCGGGGGCGCCGCTTCAAGCACCCGCCCCATCTTCCGGGGCAACCATGTTGCCCATTAATTATGATAATCACTGCCGCGCATGCCACCCGCTGACCTTGCTGCCAAAAGGACCGGTCAAGAATGAACCGCTTGTCGTTGTGCCGCATCGCTTACAGCCGGATGAGCTGAGAAGCTTCCTGTGGGGAGCGTACGCGGAAAAACATACAGAGCCCTGGCATGCACGGAAAGCTAACACGCGTCCTTTACCCGGTAAGCCGCCGATCACGGCCGAGCAAGAGAAAACGCTACGCCACAGCATTGGTCAGGATACGGATGACGCAGAATCCTTCTTGCGCCTCGACGCAGTCAAGGATGCGCAAAAGCTTCTTTTCTGGGGCAAGACGACTTGCGGCGAATGCCACATTTACGAGAAGAATCGGCCTGAGTCTCCGTTGCCCGAGCGAATCGCGCCGACGAATGTTCCGGCAATATGGTTCCGCAGCGCCCGGTTCAGCCACGCGGCGCACCATGCCGTGGCATGTCGTTCCTGTCACGCGCAGGCCGAATCGTCCAAGTGTTCCTCGGACGTTCTTCTTCCCGGAATTGCCGAGTGCGTCAAATGCCATGCGCCCGCGCGCACGGACGGCGGCCAAGTTCGGGGCGGCGTTCGTTTTGATTGCACGGAATGTCACCGCTATCACCATGGCGAGGGCGAAGCGGGGCTCCCGTCCGGCGCGCGGGCACGTGGCGCCCCGCATCCCGGCAGCATCGAGGATTTCCTCTCCGGCAAGCTGAAGCCAGACGTCCCTTAAGACAATGGCGCAAGGAGTATGCACCTGTCATGATCGTCCAGGAGTTGCACCACATTCAGGAGCGCTGCGGCTACTTGCCGGAGCAGGAGCTGCGGGCGCTGTCGCGCCGCATCAACCAGCCGCTGCACCGTATCCACGAGGTCGCCAGCTATTATCCGCTCTACCGCCTCAAGCCGCCGCCAACCGTGGAAGTCAAGGTTTGCCGCGATATGGCCTGCCACCTGCGCGGCGGCGCGGAACTGCGGCAAAACCTGGAAGCCCTGGCGCGTGAAAAAGGCGTCGATCAAATGGAGGTGGACGGCGTCTCTTGCCTCGGACAATGCGATCGTCCCGTCGCCGTGTCGATCAATGATATTGTTTTTCGCGGCCTCCCCGAAGCTGCTTTGCGTGAACGCATTAACCTCGCCCTCGCCCGCGAACCCCTGCCGCGCCAGCGCGCCGACCGCGAGCCGTGCGGCTGGAAAATCGATCCGTACAATGGCAAACCCGAATATACCGCCGTCAAGCAGTTCCTGGAAAAACGCGATACCGACAGCATTCTAAAGAGTCTAGAAGTATCCAAGCTGCGCGGCATGGGCGGCGCAGGCTTTCCGACCTTTCGCAAGTGGAAGACCGTCCGCGATGTCCAGGCTCCCGAAAAGCACGTTGTCTGTAACGCGGACGAAAGCGAACCGGGAACCTTCAAGGATCGGGAGTTGCTGCGGCGTACGCCTCACCTGCTCATCGAAGGCATGGTTTTGGCCGGCCTGGTCACGGGCGCCAAAAAGGGTTGGATTTACGTTCGCCACGAGTATGCGGAAGAGATCGAGGCCGTGCGCGAGGCTCTGGAGAGCGCACAGGCCCAGAAGATCTGTGGCGAGAATATCCTGAATTCCGGGCAATCCTTTCCCATCGAGATATTCATCAGCCCCGGCGGCTACGTCCAGGGAGAAGAGAGCGCACTCTTCGAGGCCATGGAGGATCGCCGTGGCGAGCCGCGCAACAAACCGCCCTTCCCCGTCTTCAGCGGTCTGTTTAACAAGCCGACCGTGATCAACAACGTGGAGACGCTGTGCTGGTGCCCCGCCATCGTCCTGCGCGGCGGCGAGTGGTACCGCGATCAGGGCACACGTGGCGCCACCGGCCTGCGCTTTGTGTCGATCAGCGGCGATGTCAACCGGCCCGGCGTCTACGAGGTGCCGCTTGGCCAGACCGTTCGGGAACTGGTCATGGAGACGGCCGGGGGAATCCGCGACGGGCAAAAGCTCAAAGCCATTGCCACTTCCGGTCCGTCCGGCGGTTTTCTGCCGGCAGTGATCCGCACGAAAAACCTGCCCGAAAAGTTTGTCAAGGAAAGGCTGCAAGGGGCTGAATCCTATGACATCCTCGACCTGCCGCTTGACTTTGACACGTTGGCGGCCATGCAGTCCATGCTGGGGGCGGCGTTCGTCGTTTACGGCGACCGGGCCGATATGGTGGAGCAGGCCCTGAACTGCGTGCAGTTCTATCGCAACGAGTCATGCGGCAAGTGTGTGCCCTGCCGCATGGGCTCGCAGAAGCTGACCGACATGATCGCCGACATGCTGGCCAGCCGCTTTCGCCGGGAGCAGTTGCCGGCCGTCAACGACTTGGCGGCCGCCATGGTCGATGCCTCCATCTGTGGTCTGGGTCAAGTGGCGGCCAATCCCATCGCAACGGTCATCAAGCACTTTCCCGAGGAGTTGGCAAAATATCTCCAGTGAGCCTTTCAAGCATAAGGTCCGGGTCGAGCGCGAAAGGAAGCAGAGCCCATGAGTGACAGCAACGGGAAAATCAATCTCACTATCGACGGGCGCGCGATCGCGGTCGAGCCGAAAAAAAGATTCTACGATCCCGTGAAGCAGCGGGAATTCATGGTCGACACGACTGTTTACGACGCCGCTCAGAAACTCGGCATCGACATTCCGATTCTCTGCCATCGCGAGCATCAGATCCCCATTGGCGTGTGCAGGGCCTGCGTCGTCGAAATCCCCTTCAAGGACGCGCAAGGCAAGAGAGTCCCTCCGCGCGTGCTGACGCCGGCCTGCTGCCGGGCCGTCGAGCCGAACATGATTGTGGAGACCGCCGCCACGAGCGAGCGCGCCAGGAATGCCGTCCGCACCGTAACGGAGCTGCTGCTGGCAGATCACCCGAGTCCATGCCAGAAACAAAGACTCTCCAACGATTGCGAGCTTGAGCTGCTGGCTGCCAGGATTGGCCTGAAGCCGGCCGATGTCCGCTTCCCACGCGCTCCGGAACGGCGGCCGCATGACGAATCTTCCCTGGTCATCGCCGTGGACCACAACGCCTGCATCCTCTGCGATCGCTGCATCCGCGGCTGCAACGAGGTGGTCAATAACCAGGTGCTCGGCCGTGCCGGCAAGGGCTACAAGACGCAGATCGCTTTCGATCTCGACAGCCCGATGGGAGGCTCCACCTGCGTGGCGTGCGGCGAATGCATGGTCTCCTGTCCCACCGGGGCCCTGACGAACCGCAGCGTCGTGCAGCCCGACCCGTGGCGCAAGGAAAAGCCGCCGCCGGTCCCCGTGCTCGCCGACGAGCTGACCAAATTGCCTCTCTTCGAAGGCATCTCCCACGCCTTTCTGCGCTTCAATGACGGCGCCGTCGTGCGGCGGACGTTCAGAAAGGGCGACATCATCTGCCGCGAAGGAGAGTTCGGCTCGTCCGCCTTCCTGATCGAGAAGGGCACGGTCGACATCTTCATCGGCTCGCCGCTCAGCCATGTGAAAAGCTGGAAGGACAAGGCCGGCGGCGACCCGGTCAATCGCGGGCTGTTTGGGCTGGTGCGGCGCTTTTCGAGCGCGCTCGTCGGCCGTAATCAGGACAACCGCGATGAGGAAAGCAGCCAGCGTTATATCCACATCGACGCCCCGGTTTCGCTCAACTACGCGAAACCGGTGGCCCAGCTCGAAGCGGGCGACATCTTCGGCGAAATGACGTGCATGAGCAATTACCCGCGCTCGGCGACTGTGAAGGCCGCCGAGGACTGCACGGTCCTGGAGATCCTCCGCAACGTGCTGTACATCCTGCAGCGCAGCAACCGCTCCAAGGCCTGGCTCGACCAACGCTATCGCGAGCGCGCCGTGGCCAGCCATCTGCGCAGCGTGCCGATTTTCGCCGGCCTGCTCAAGGACCCCGGACAGTTCGATGCCTTTGTGGAGTATCTCCGGCCGCGCGTCGAGCTGGTGCGGCTCAGCCCCGGCGAGGTGATCTTTCGCCAGGAAGACCCGGCCGTGGACTTCTTCCTGGTGCGCTCGGGTTTCGTCAAAGTCTCCCAGAAGCTGCGCGGCGGCGATCACGTGCTGGCCTACAAGGCGCCGGGCGAATACTTCGGCGAAATCGGCCTCATGGCCCACATCGAGGAGATCCAGCGCCTGGCGCCGCGCGGCGTGCGCACGGCCACCTGCAGCGCCCTCGATCACGTCGATCTGGTGCGCGTCAAGTCGGACGACTTCAAGTATATTCTCGAGCAATTCCCGCAGATCCGGCAAGAGCTCGTCAAGCTGGCTCTCGAGAACCTGCAAGAAAACGAACAAACCCACCGGCAGATCGAAGGCGTGCCGCTGGGCGAATTCCTCAAGCAGGGTCTGATGAACGCCCAGAGCCTGCTCGTCCTGGACTTGCAAAAATGCACGCGCTGCGATGAATGCACCAAGGGCTGCAGCGACGCGCATGACGGCGTTACCCGGCTCATTCGCGACGGGCTGCGTTTCGACAAATGGCTGGTCGCCAGCTCCTGCCGCTCCTGCCTCGATCCCTACTGCATGGTCGGCTGCCCGGTCGGCTCCATCCGCCGCCGCAAGTCGCGCGAGATCATCATCGAAGACTGGTGCATCGGCTGCGGCAAATGCGCCGACAATTGCCCGTACGGCAACATCAACATGCACTCCTTCAAAGACTTTTGCGACGATCCGACCGCTCCGGGAAAAAAGATTCCCGTGTTGAAGCAAAAAGCCACCATGTGCGACCTGTGCGGCGGCGTGGAGACGCCCAGCTGTGTTTACGCCTGTCCCCACGACGCCGCGCACCGCATGTCAGGGCCGCAGCTAATGGAACAGGTGGAAGCCGATCTGCGCCAGTCGACGAATCGTAAGGAATGAGTACCGCGTAACACCGCCAGAGTAACACAGCCACCTGGCATCCAGTTGGCATCCAGTTGGCGTGTTACTTTTCGTTCGCAAGCTGCTGGCGGATCGGCAGATAACGCACGCGAAAAAGTCACTCCGCCACCCCGCCACGTCACGATAGGGAATGGTTGATTTGGCGGTTTGAAGTGCCGCAACGTTAGACCATCAGTTCTCGGCTTCCAGCCAGCGCAGGCCGCGACGGAAAGCATCGTAGGGATGTGGCATGCCGAAGCCGTGCCCGCCCTGGAAGACGTCTAGTTCAACCACAGCGCCGTGTTCCTTGAGGGCTGCTGCCGCCTGTTCCGCAGAGGAGAGAGGCGTGACCTTGTCGGTCTTGCCTTGTTGCAGGAAGAAACGCTTGGTTTTGGCAGCGGATAAGGGCGGCAACCGCTCAGGTTTGAAGACCGAGCTGAGGATGTAGTAGCCTGCCAAGGGTGGTCCGTGCTTGCTGAGGGCCGTGGAGTACACCGCCGGGCCGGCCGAGGACCAGCCGAATAACAAGGCGCGTTTCGTGTCGACCAGCGCGGCCTGCACCAGGTCCTCGAAGACGCTTTTGACGAAGTCTTCCGTCGTGAATTCGGCCTCGGCAAGGCGGTCGTCTTCCTTGGGCCAGACCAGCTGCCGCGCTTGTTGGCGGCTCCATTGCGGCGCGGACAGAACCGCGAAGAGATATTCACGGCCCGCCTCGGCCAAGAGCTGTTTGAGGAACGGCAAGAACTCGGCGGCCTGCCCGTTGCCGCCCGGCATGATCAGCAGCAAGGGCAGCCGCACGCCGGCCCGCGCACCGGGCGGCTGGAGCAGGAAATACTTCTTGCGCGGGGAATTCCCGGCACTCCGCTCCTCCACGGCGGGCTCCGTCTCCAGTTCCCGCTTCAGCTCGCGGCGATATTTCCGGTAAAGGTCGCCGTTCTCCTTGTCCTTCTCGGCCTTGTCGGCGTAGATCTGCAAGACTTTCTGCAGCAGGGGCTTCAAACGCTTGGTCTGGCCGGCCGCGGCGTACTTCTCTTGCCACCATGCCGAGTAGAAGTACTGGAATTGCGGGGCATCTGCGAACAGCTTCAGAATTGTCTTCTCGGCCTCCTCGACCCCCTTTTGCTCCCAAACGATGCCTGCGGTCTCGTCGGCGAGATGTTGGTAATAGCTGTGCTTGGACGGCTCTTCATACGTCTTTGCCGGGTAGGCCTCCAGGGCGCGCTGGTAGTGGTCCAGAGCCTTCTTCGGATCTTTCAGGTCCAGCTGGATCGCGCCCAGGACCTGGTGGCAGCGCCAGAGGTAAGCGGCATTGCCCTTCTTGTCATCGAGAGACTTGCTGAGCTGCTTGTAAACGGCGGCCAGGTCGGCACTGGACGGCTGCAAATCCTTTTTCCGTTCCTCATAGGCGGCAGCGAAAGTTACCTTGTCGGTATAGAGGTGGTTATCCCGGATCCTCTCTTCGACGCGTTTCCATTCTTCCTGGATCTTGGCCAGGAGCTGATCGGCGGGGCTTTCCGCGGCGGCAGTCGCTGAGACGGCGGCCGGCGCTGCCGCGGCCGGTCCGCCGGCGCAGGCCCGGTAGCCGTACAAGACTCCGCCGCCCAGGAGAGCGAAGCCCACCAATCCTGCCAGAGCATAAGAAAGCTTGGTCCACAACATAGTTTGGAATACTCCTTTGCTCAGGGCGGCCACGCGGAGGGAGATGCCGCTCTCCGCCAGCTTGCCATCGGCGCAGGCGAGAGCGGCGCGCAGAATACTCTCCTGGAGCCTCTGCGGCACAGCGGCGTGAGCAGCGCGCGCCAGCAACGTGGCGACCGTAGCACTGGAAAGCGCCAGTCCACGCCGCGCCAACCTCGGTCGGAGGCGCGCCCGCGCCCGCGCCAGGCGCGACAACACCGTTCCGCGGGCGCAACCGAGTTGCCCCGCTGCTTCCTCGGTCGTCTTGCCTTGCAGATAGCAAAGCACCACCGCCGCGCGGTACTTGGCAGGCAGGCGATAGAGTTCCTGGTCGAGTACGGACTTCAGATCATGCACGCCGGGGTCCTGCTGCGGCGCGACCGGCGCCTCGGGTAAGGTTTTCAGCCGGCTGGCGTTGCGTTGTGCCGTCCGGCGGGCTTTGGCCGCGATGCGGAAAGCCACGCCGTACAGCCAGCTGCCCACGGCTTCACGCTTGGCAATGGAGCGAGCCTTGCGCACCAGCACCAGGAAGGTTGCCTGAAAGGCGTCCTCGGCGTCCTGCTCGTGTCGCAGCACACGCCGGCAGACGCTCAGCACCAGCCGTCCATAACGCCGAACCAGCATGGCGAAGGCGGTTTCGTCCCGGAGGCGGACAAAGCGCTCCAGCAATACCTCATCCGGCAGTTCCTGCGCAGGCGCCGCCACAAGGTCGCGGATGAAGCGAACGACCGGACTCACGGATTGACCTGGCATAACCTTGGCCTGCCATCAGAAACGCATTTTCTCTATTAGTGCCGCCAGCCGAGCGGGCGATTCCCATTTAAACAGAAAGACGGTAAGCGGGAAGAGGATGGAGACCGCCACATCAGCCAAATCGGCCCACCAACGATGCAAACGTCGATTAGCCAGACGACACGGCTGCGGTTGGCGCTGCCGAAGCACCAACCGAAGAAAAGGGCTCGCCGCTGGTCCGGGAGCTTTCAAGAATGAATCGGCAGGCGGGCTTCGTCTTAGAATGGATTGCATTGCCCGCGCACACGCACAGGACTTTTTCCCGTGGCAGTGCCTCTACCGGAAACGAGTCTTGCGTGGGGGTCAGTAATGATCGGTCCAACGCAGGTCGCCCGCCTCATCATTGCACTCACCCGGACAAATTCTCATTAATCCGTCCGCCAAATCACCTGGCGGTCTGTGACGGTCTTGAAAAATCTTGGCAAATTCATGGCGAAGGTATGGAAATGCTATTGAACATTACAAGTCTAGTTGTTCCAGACGGTGACAATGGACTGTCATCTACCGGGCCACGTCGCGATAGGGCTGTCCGGCATTGTCCGCTTCTGGCCGTCCCTGTCCACGTCCGCCCGCCCGCCAATCACATATCACATTGGCGGATGGTTTTTGGAGGGATGATCGGGGGCCGCGAAGACGGTCCCCGTGCCGCAGAATTCTGCGGCACGGGAAAAGCTTGCAACTTGCGTGAACGTGGCGCTTGTCCGGGTTTGGCCATAGGTTGCCTGCCAGAAACATGGCACCGCCCGTAGCCAATTCCTTGCAGCCGCGTTAATCTCGTTGCAGCCCGGCTTGATTCCTTGCAGCCAATACTTGCATTGCAAAGCCGCCGGCACGAGGCCGGGTTTTCTCATGCGTGGTTTCGACGGTACAATGCCCGCATGGTTCTTCCACGTTGCCGCACTCTCTGGCTCGGCACGGCTTTGCTCTTGGCGGTTGTCATCGGCGCGACGTTCTTCATGCCCCGTAGCCGGATCACGCAGGCGAACTTTGACCGGATTCAGAAGGGCATGTCGAGGGAAGAGGTATGGCAAATTCTCGGCCAATATACGGATGCTGATTTTTGGGGAGAGATTGCCGACAACCCCGGCGTCTACAAGATTGAAATTTACCTCTGGGAAGAACGACCCGACTACATCACTGTGACTTTTGCGAAAAGCTTAGATAGTTACTTGGTCGTAAATAAAGACATCCACTTAGGCACACCTTGGGAGCAGATAAAGTGGCGTTGCGGATTAGGGGAGTGGCTGTGGGACTGGTAAGCCGCATCAAGGCGCTCTGGCCATGAATCTCTCTGCTCCTCTGACGATCAAGAATGTCAAGGGGTAGCGTTGCTCAAGAGCGGGGAATGCCATTCGTGAAGCTGGTGCATAACCTGTGCAGCATTTGCAAGCATCGACGGCGAGGATTGTCTTGTGCTGCTTTCCCGGACCGAATTCCCAAAGATATCCGCATGATGTACGCCGATCATCGCTGGTCTTATCCCGGCGATCAGGGCATCCAGTTTGAGCTAATCGATACCGAGGACGCTCGCCAGAAGTTGCAAAAAGTAAAGGTCTTGAAGAAGCCCCGTCCCAGGCCGAACGAACTCGATAGGAGAGTTGTAGCCGTCGTGGACCTGATCCGGTTCATGGACGTTAAACAACGTCGCCAATTTACGCTTGTCGTGCTGAACACCGACCTATTCCAGCAACTTCCGTCCGCCTATCAACGACTTATCCTGGACGCAGAGGCGCAGCAGGTCGCACGATGCATGAAGCCAGGCAACCAAACTCGGCATAACGGACAACAAGCGATTTAGACCTGCCGACTTCTCCTTCCTTGAGTCAGCCTGGTCAAGGCTCCTTTGGCTACGCCCCAGCCCGGCGGCCGGCGCGAGCCGCAGGAGCAATGCCCGGCGGTCACTCGGCGACCTTCACTTCCAGGGTCACGTTGTTGGCCCCGGGGCCGAGGTTGCGGACGAGCAACTTGAACTTCCCGTCCTTGGCCGGCGTGAACTTCACCTCGCATTTGGGGCCGGGGCTGGTGTCCTTGCCCACCTCCTTCTTGTCCTCGCCGTAGATGAACAGGTGCACGTCCGTCTCCTTCTCGCCCTTCGTCCTTGCCGTGACCTCCTTCCCGGCTGCGCAGGTCAGCAGGATGGCGGCCTCGCCCTTCGCCTTCAGGTCGAACATCTTCCCCTTAAACTCTGCCGCCTTGCCCTCGTCGCTCGGCTTGACATCTTCCGCCCGCGCGGCGGACAACACCGCAAGCGTGAACAGGGCTGCCAGTGCGCTCACCTGCCAGTTCTTCCACATCATCACATTCTCCTTTTCTTATACCTGGCGGCAACAAGTGCCGGAGGTTGCGTGCCCACTTGGAATGGCTCGGACACCCACCAGGCAGACTTCGCAACGCGCAGGGGCTGCCACCCTTCGACGCCTCTCTCCTTGCTGCACACGAGGGCTAACGGGAAGACGCTCACACCCGCTTTTGGTTGTTGACCCGGATTTGCGGCAGGCCCTTGCGGCCCTTCTGGAAGTAGCAGATCTCCACCAGCGTCGGCCACAGCTCGATCGAGCCCTTGATGACGCTCACGACATCGTCCACGATGCGCAGCAAGTTCTGCTGAAACCCGCCTCGCCACAGTCCATGCGCCAGTTCCGCTTGGTCACCACCGGGCGGAAGTTGACCAGTACGTAGGCGTCGTTAAGGTCCTCCGGGTTCGTCTGCCCTTCGTCGTCGAGGAACATCTCCACGTAATCGATGGCGTCGATGTCGTTCGTGCCGGAGCAGAGGGTCTGCGCCATCTTCACGACCGCGTCGTCGGGTAACGGCCCGCGCTGCAACAGCAACGAGTTCTCCCGAGCCACGCCCTGGGTGGCATTGGTCTCCAGGTCCATGGCCGTGTCCATCAGCAACTCGCCGCGTTCGCAGTTGTCCGGCGCCTGGCCGGCGGGCTTGCCCAGGACGTCGAGGAAAGAGGTAAGGATGTCGAACGATTTGCGGCCATAGCCGTTCTGACCGACCTTGTGCAGCCTGCCCCGGCAGACCTCGTCCGGGTTGAGGGACTCGGGGCTGTGCTCCATCAGCGTGTACGGCCGCATGTCATCGTCGGCGCTGACCATCAGGCCGCCGAGAGTGTACATGAGCGTGTAGTTGCGGTTGCCGCCGTAGCTGGGGCGGAAAAGGTTCTTGACGAGCCCCTCCAGCCGCTTGTCGCGCAAGCGCCCGTTGAGGTAGGCGAGGAACTGCTCCTTCTCGCGCGGTCCGACATAGTACAGGTCGTTATGCGTCTTCGTCTGCTCCAGGAGCGGATAGTACTTCTCCTGGTTTACGGGGCTGGAGTCGTCGAAGACAATCATCCTTACCATATGGCCGTTGCGCCAGAAGTGCTCGTCATAGTGTTCGACTGTCTCACCCACGTCCCGCAGCCGATGCGTGGGGATGACGAAGAAAAGGTCGTGCGCTGGCATGAGGTTTTTGGCCCTCAAGGTCATCGACCCGTTCCGGCCGGCATACGCCGGTTTTCGGTTCTGCCTCGGGTCGCTCGCTCACTCTCCGCTTTTCATTCGCAATCGGTGTGCCTCTGCGCGTCCGTTTACGGAACTGCTGCCGGCAACGGGAATTGCGGGACTGCAAAGGAAAGCAGAGGGGCATTCTGTCGTGCACTTTGCACGACGTTACATTGCGGACTGCACGATCCCATCCACTGTCGTGTCGTGATTACACAGGTGAAAGTGAGTTTGCCAGTTTGCCAACGTGTTTGCCATTTGGTCCATGAACCGCCGAGCGATGTCATTCGGAGAAAACAAGGGGGACGCAGCTCATTTAAGACACCTTGTCTTAGCTAGCTCCGTCCCATTTGTTTTCTCTCCTTTGTTTTCTCAACCTTCTCCATTGCCCGCGGCCAGCTCCTGCGCTGGGCGCGTATCCTGGGCGTTTGCATCACATTAGCAACATCCGCAAGCGCGGCCAACGTCTTAGGGTCGTATTGACTTTGCGACAACGCTTGACTTTAAGTCAATTTCTGGTAGAATCCGAATTGTGGGCGTGAATTGTTCGCCAAGGAGGGGCCATGGAGGAACGGCGGCTACAATGTGAATTCTTTATTCCGATTGTGCGCAATTCGGATAAGAAGCCTCATCAACCTGTCGCCTGGAACCTTTTGATAAACGAGATCCGTCGTGTGTTTCCTGCAGGGCACAGCGGCCCTGAAACTTTTTACCGGGGCGATGCGTTGGTCCCGGGCGAGTACGAGGAGAGTCCTGGTACACCGCCCGTTGCTGACACCAGTCGCCGGTACATTCTGGCGATACCCGAAAGCAAGGTCAACGATCTGCGGCTGCTCCTGAAGATGGCCGCTCATACCTTCGATCAGCTGGCCAACTATCTATCCGTGGCCGGCACAGTTGAGTTCGTTATTCCTACGGAAGAAGATGGCTATCTCTAGGCGAGTGGAGGAACAGGACATGGCCAAACAGGTTTCCCGGATCTACCAGACAATTACCGGCCGGCATATTCCCGTGTCGAAACTCAGCAGGTCGGAGAAGGAATTACTCGCACGCGTGCAGCAGAAATACAATTCCCGGCTGGAGTGGACACGCTTTGCGGCCTGGTGGAACGCGGAATTCAGCAAGATCGGCCTGAGCACAGAGTCCCCGGTATACCGTATCTGTCAGGATCTGGAAGCTCGTCTGGGGATTCAGCAGGGCAGCGTAGCGCCGCCGGATTATCGGGACTTCCTGGCTGATTTGATCGACGGCCGCTTTGGCTCCCGACATGCCTTTTGCCAGGCCACGGGCGTCGATCCCGGCCAGCTCAGTCGCGTCTTCGCCGGCCGGGCCGATCTGTCCCTGCGGGCGCTCGGCAAAGTCCTGGAAGTGCTTCAAGCCCGCCTTATCATCCAGACCGAGGAGCAAGCCCGCGAGCAGACGAGCGTGGCCCGCGCTGAGGAAGCGCTGGCCGCAGCAACCCAGTAACGTGTTGACGCCGATACGACGGCGAAGAGGAAAAGAAGCAAAGCACGGCGTGCCGAGTTTGATCCGGCGGACGACGGTGTCCAACGGTCCTGGCCGCCGGCGCGGCGCGCCGAGTGGCGCTGCCGATTAATCGCGCGGTTGCGGCGCTGGCTTGCCCCGGCGGCTGCTTCTGGACGACAGTCTCGTCGCGGCCAAGAGATCGCATTATGACCGAGACTAGCGAGCAATACCAAAAGGCTCAGGAGGAGCTTCGCCACCTGGAAGGCTGGCTGCAGCGGCTCCAGAAGGATCATCCCGTTCCCGCGAAGGGGCTCACCAAGGCCGGTATCCGTAAGATGATCGCCCGCTTGCATGAAGAATTGGCTGTCTAGCGGACAAAACGGGTCCGGAATGTGAGCCGTGCACGCTTGGGCAGCCGGGCCACGTTGAAGATAATCAAGAAGAAGTCTCCGGTTGCTTGACTTCCTGCCCGCCCTCGTAAGGCTGTTGGAGTTGACACTTCGGAACACTGTCCCCTTGAGTCCACTTGAGTCCCTTGAGTCCCTGAGCCCTCCTTGTCAGAATCGTGACCAACGTGTAAAATGTGAAGCGCCGTGAGCCCGTTTCGAGCGAGCACACCAACTGGCTGCGAGGTCTGCAACACCGAGGTAACTACTGACGACATAGCCTTCCTGGTTGAGGCAAAGGCAAAGCGAAGTCCGGACGACCGCCTACTGGCTGAGGCCGACAAGAGTCGTACCGGGAATAAAGGACACGTTCGTTACGTCTTGGCCCTTAAGGGAGGGTGTTCGTTGTTCCGTCAACAACACTTTGGAATGTGGCACCGCCCCTAGCCCCAGGATAGTTCGGAGAGGGCACCGGGGGGCACCGGGGACAGTCTACTGTTGTGCTTTAGCACAATCACTTTACGGACAAAAGAGGTCCGAGAAGAATAGTTGCCACGCTCGTGCCTGGACTCAGCTCTCCGCGAAAAGCATGCGCTGCATCGCCGGTTTCCTTCCGCCCATCGCTTCCACAACCGGCTCAACCGCCAGACGTCCCAATTCCTTCGGCTCCATCTTGTACAGCCCGCCGCCGCACATCCCCGATGACAAAACCACCCTGCCTCTTCGCTGGGCGCAGCTCTGAGGCGGAAGTATACTGAGCAGGGGGGAATTGCTTGCACAGCCCTACCGCCGCGAGAGTAGCGCGTCCCGGAGCTCGGTCAAATGAGAGATCCCATACCTCTGGGGGAGCGCCTGAGTCCAGATACTATTGCAAGGCTGGAGCGAGCCGCAGAGCAAAGATTCGCAACTGCCGAAATTCTGCGAAGTCGGGAGCGACGGCTGGCCGCTCTATACCTCTATGGGTACTGTGCGGAGATTTGCTTGTCGGCTGCTTATTATCGCAGCGCGGGCTTCCCACGGAATGCGCCCATTGACCGAGACATTCGCCAGCGGCGGATGGCACAGGCAAGGCAGTTACGCACCGCGGGCAGGGAGGCGCTCATGAATAGCGACGCGCATCCCGTGGTCGGGTGGGCGCGCTTTTTGGAATGGCAACGTATACTCCTCGGGGGCCTTACGCAGCAAGACCAGCAGCGACTTAAAGAAGCAGTCAATAAAGCGATCTTGAAATACAGTTATTGGCGTCCTGAGTTGCGGTACAAGACGATCGAAATCACGGAGAGGCAGCTGCTGGAAGTTCGAGGAGCGGCCAAATGGCTGGTCGAGAACCAAAAGCAGCTTTAGGAGGGCTCTCATGCCAGTCATCCGACTTCCTGTCACCGCGAAGGTGATTAACGGCGAACAGCGGCAAGCGCTGATTAATCAGCTCGTGAAGGAACTTCAAGGTGAATCGACGGCGAGGGGGCCGGTAATCTTTGAAATTCCCCTGGAGCAAACCGATAGAATTGACGTTCTTGTCGTGTGGGAAGCCTGGAAAGACATTCCTTCGGAGATTAGGAGCGAGATCATCCTGGGGGCTTACCAGGAAAAAAAAGACAAGATTTCTCAGGCACTGGGCGTCACCCACCGGGAGGCTATCGACCAACATGTGCTCCCCTATGCGGTGCAGCCACAGGCGCGATACGGTGAGGTTGATCCCAAAGAACTGCAGGATGCCATGCTGAAGGCGGGCGCGATTTCGCTTGACGGAGACAAGGTAGAGCTGCGCTTTCCTACACTGGCGATGGCTGAGGATGCTCATCGGAAGCTCTGTGACCGGTTGCCGAAGGGCTACTGGTCCATTGTGCAATCGGCGAGCCCAATATACTGATCGTCCCTTGTCGCCGTTATCAAGCCGATAAGCGCCGTCTGGATATCGACATCCGTGGCATGCGAAATGCGCGGGCCCGCTCCAGAGTTATCGCCCTGGAGCGTGTCTGCGTCCATTGAAAAGCGCTTGGCGAGCGGGCGATCCGCCGGTACGACAACCCTGTTGCAACCGCAATACCGTTTCCACCATCGCCTTTTGAGTTGATTCGCCACGTAAAGCTCCTTCCGTTGGGCAACGCGCAAAGAGGCTCGTTCCTGCATTCATTCACCTATCTGTGAAAAGCGTCCCTTGCCTCACCGGCTGCCATCCGCCCATCGCTTCCACAACCGGCTCAGCAGCCAGGCGTCCCAATTCCTTCGGCTCCATTTTATACAGCCCGCCGCCGTACACGCGGCCTTCGCGAATAAACGCATCCGTGTCGATCTGCCGCAAGGCTTGAAACACCGCCGCGAAAAGCTGCGAATCGGCACGCAGCGCCGCTTGCAAAGGTCCTTTCGGAAACAGCAGCAAGTACAGGTTTGAGGCCAGGGCCGCGGATTGGTTCCAGAGAAAGCGAAACGGCTTGCGGCCGTTGCTGGTCCGGCCCATGTAAGTGCACAGGAACTTGACAATTCGGGTTGTCTGACCCCATACTTGGGCCTGGAAAAAGCCCAGAGGCGCTGATGTTCGAGCCGTCAAATGCAGAGACGGCTTGGCGGCCGCCAGTACGTCCGCCTTCAAAACCTGAGGAGCAGTTTTGTCGACTTCTCTCGAGCCTGTTGTCCGTCTCATGTTGCTTTGCGACCGCGTGCTCCCTGATCCGAGCAACCCGGGCAAACTCAACGTCTTCGGCGTTGTCAGCACTATTGTCGTGAACGCGGATGCCGTCTTTCCGGTCCATCATCCCGAGTTGACCGTCTTTGTCCTCCTTGCTGGTGGAAGGGGCGAAGGCGAAGGCAGAATCGTGGTCGTTCAGGCTGACACCGACGCGCCCGCCTTTTCGAGCATCGCGCATGCTCTTTCCTTCGGTGCTGACCCGCTGGCCCTGCACGGACGCAGTTTTCGTATTTTAGACTGTTTCTTTCCGGCAGCGGGACTGTACTGGGTTGAGTTCCGCTAAATGGAAAAATGCTCGCCCGGCAACCTCTTGAAGTAAGGGTACGAGAGCCATGAGCGCATCCAATCCCCACGCGTCCGGCGGACCCATCCTGGGCGTTCCAGCGGACGACTTCTGCGAGTTTGTGGACAGAGCCGTTGCCAATGGGGCCAAGTTGGGGGATCTCTCCTCCGGCGCACCGTCTCAGCTGATCCTCAGCGTTGAGGTGAGCGATTTCGAGGAGTTCTCTGCACAGGCGGTGACAAGCCCGGCGGAGTTGCGCTTGCTGGCCCGGCACAATAACTAGCAGCCGCGCTACCGAGAATAGCTTACGTCGCGTGTCCGCCAAGAAGCGACGACACAATTGCTCGAAGTCGGCGAAGGTGATGAGTCCGGCCCGAGCCTTGCCAGCGAAAACCGAAAAGGTTTCGGTGACTCCCAGACGGGACATGACGTGCTGAGAGCCGGCTGTCTCCAATAAGCTGTCTACTCGGGATGTGCCCAGTTCCGGATGGTAGTGTTTGACCAGAGCGCTCGTGTCCCAGAACAGGCCAGGCATTTAGCGTTCGTCCCGCTCGGCGCGAATATCGTCCACAAGCCGGCCCGGTATCTTGGCCATGGCTTTGCGGACGGCGTCCAGACTAACGGAGTCGTCCGCCTCCTGAGCGTAGCTCTTTAGAAAATCGCGATCGAGCCAATCGTCAGGCGGCGGGAGGCTGGCCCCGTTCGTGCCGCTGTGCTCGGGCAGCTGCGCGGCTATCCAGTCCGCCGCCGTCTGGCCACTGGCGCGGGCCACTTCTTCTAACGCAGCATACACGGCGTCGGGGAGCTTGATGGTTCGACTCATGCGGATCACCTTCACGTAGGAGTATACCAGTCGCTATGAGGTATTGTCCAGCATGGGCCATTTCCCCTCGACAACGTCGAGACAAGCCGCTAGAACGGCTTGCGTTTTGCGCGGGCTGCGCCCCTTTTCTTCCATGCTCTCATCGCGGCGTTGCTCTGCAGTCGGCTCAAGGCCGCCTGAATATCGGCAGAGATACTTTTGCATTCCTGGTAGACCGTCACGCCCTGCGCGGCTAAAACCTGCCGGTCTTTTCGCAAGACTTCCAGCTCTTCCAGCACTTGCTCCATCTGAGGAAGAGGGAGATGAGCTCCACACGGATTCTTGAAGAGCTCGTCAAGCCTCTTCCTTTCGGGTGTGCCCTTCGCCCAGGTGGCACGATGGATAAACTCTTTCGCCTTCGGCAGGGCATAATGGACGCGGGTTTTTGCCTTGTTCCATTGAGCCACGTCAGCCGCCAGGGCATTTAGTTTTTCTTCCGTCGTCAACATCCTCTTCAACAAGCCTTCCATTTCTGCCCGAACACCTTCCATGCTGATGCGTAAAGTGTCCATGGTTGCTTCCAGGCCGCCCATGGCCTTCCAGCGAGCTTCGAGATCATGCCATTTTGCCGAGGCCAGCGCCCCGTCACCGCTCTCATTGGGGGTAACCGCCTGGGGCGGCGGCTTCAGGCGGACGTAAATATCGAGGTGGGTTGCGTCTGGCGGGGGCTGCGGCAGAGGACTCCTCAGCTGGGGAGCGGATCCGTCCGGGGCCGAATGGGAGACGCCTCCGTGGCGCCATGATTCAACCTCCTCAGTTGCTATGGCCACGGCCTTCAGAAGATTCTCCGTCGTCAATCGTTGACCCATGCCGGGAATCTGGAAGCTGTTCTGGGGGATACGGAACTGAAGAGCCAAGGGGTCGCCCTCGGGTTTGAACCAGACCTCGGCAAATTTCTCTCCCCGGAACTTCAAGGTTGCCCAGTGTTGCGAGGCAGGCTGTTCCGAAAAGTTCACTCCGACCCCCTGTGCTATCCGAAAAGGGGACAGGAATCTTGAAATTCACAAGGAACAGGGACTTACGGCACGATTTGAGGAGTCCTGTCCCCTTTTGCAAACGAGCGTCCCCCCTTACTAAGCGTCCACAGTCAGCCCTTCAGACAACGAGTCTGCCGATATATTCGGCCGATCCACCCTGAGGAGCGCTCCTCGGGCTTCAGCGAATAATCCGCAGGCCCGGTAAGGCCTGGCGAAGTCCCTGCACGCCTGCTTCGGTCACTCTGGTATCAACGAGCAGCAAGAGCTTCACATTGGTCATGGTTCGAATGGCGAGAATTCCTCGGTCTGTAATGCCGCCGCCGCAGAGCGTGAGTTTCTGCAAGCTCGAGAGGCGCGACAGGCTGTTCAAACCCGCGTCCGTGACCTGAGTGTGACAAAGGCTCAGCTCGCGCAGCTCCGGCAAGGCTTTGAGCTGTTCGAGGCCTGCATCGGTGACGGCAGTCTTGTTGAGGAACAGTGTCTGCAGATGCGGCGCTGCCTTGAGATATGCCAGGCCCGCGTCGGTGATGGCCGTGTTGTGGAGGTTGAGCGTCCGCACAGCGGGCAGGGATTCCAACACGCTGAGATCAGCGTCTCTTACGCGCGTGCCGTGCAGGTCAATTCCTACGGCAGGCATGCCGGGAAGGGTGGCCGCAAACTGCACCTGTCCGCCAAGGTTCTTGATCTTCGCCACTGCCTGCGCCTGAAGCCCCAAAGGACTATGCGGGTCCGGTAAGGGCGCCGTCACGAGGAGGCTTTTGTCGGAAGGGATGACGCAGCCGGTGGCAAACAAGAGCAGAGTCGGGATTAAGAGGAGTGGAACTGGCCGCATCTGCCTTGCCCTCGTGACATGTGCCGGAGGATCAGTCACGACCTTTCGTTTGCGTCGGATGATTGTCGAGAGAATCTGCGGAGGAGAAGTTGCCTTTCATTTGCATGTTCTCGCCTCGCAAATCCTGCCAGAACGCATCCCACTGGGCCTTGTCGCCATCAGCAGAACAGCCAGGACCGAGAAAGATAACGCAAAGTAGCACCCAAAGATGTTTCATGGCCCTCACTCCGTACACGCGTGTGGCTGGGATGTCCACGGCCGTCCCAGCGCCTTTAATGTCCATTCGACCAAGGCCGAATAACTAGAGGATAGTGGCGAGGACCATACGCTTTGGAAAACCCACGGTCAAGCCGGTCTTGATAAGGCGTTTTTCTCGATTGGTGCATGGATCGCCACAGAAATAGAAAGGCCGCGAGGCTGTTTTTGCCAGGGATTCAAGCGGAACGGCGTTCCGCCGGGGGCAGCCCGAGTCGCCTACACTGTGATTTCTAATGAATTAAATATGCGTAATACTGGCGCGGCCACAGCTTCGCAATAGAGATCGCCCCGCCGAATCTCAGACTCTGCCGATATATTCGTCCGAACCCACGATGGTGGCTACGATCGACTCGTTCCGCGCTCCCTGCATCAGGTCTGTGACGAAGGTGTTCAGCCCGCCTGGGTCAGCCGGCCGGCGCAGGAAAGCGGTATACCAGCCGTTCACCAGGCCCACGTCGTATTCGAGGCTGGTGACCACGAGCGCTGCAACCTGAGTGCGGCTGCCGCCCTGCGCCAGCAACTGATCGAAGCCGGCTCTGCCCGCGTCATCCGGCGCCCGGCCCAGGGTGTCCTGGTAGAGCGCGTTCAGGAACCCGTCATCCGTGCTGCCGCTGTTCATGAAGAACTCGTCGGAGCCGGCAACAGCCTCCTGAATTTGCTGGTAAGTTCCGCCTTGCGCCAGGAATCCCAGGAGGACATTGAGCGTTGCCGCGTCAACCGGCCGATGCAGGAACGTTTGGTAGATGGCGTTGATTTGATCCGTGCGATATTCAACGCTGGATTCGACCATCAGGACAAGTTGTGTCCGGCTAATCTGTCCCTGGTTCAAGAGATTGATGAAAGTGGCGAGCCCGCCGGCATCGGCAGGGCGGTGCAATAGATCCACATAGACCTGGGCCACGAAGGCGGGGTTGCGGGGATCGGGCGCTGCCGTGACCGTAAAGGCTTCCACCGTGGACAGGGCGGTCGTGCCGCTGCGGCCGCCGATGGCGTAGATGCGCCCATCGGGGCCGGTGACCGCGGCCAGTCCGGAGCGCGCGGTCGGCATGCTCGGCATGGCGGTCCAGGTATTGGTGGTGATGTTATAAGCTTCCACGGTTGACAGCGGATTGCCGCTGGCATCGGCGCCGCCCAGGGCGTAGATCCTGCCGTCGCTGCCGACCGCCGCGGCCAGCAACTGGCGCGGCGTCGGCAGGCTGGCCAGCGTCGCCCAGGTATTGCTGGCAGGCGTGTAGGCCTCGACGGTGGCGAGAGGCAAAGGCGACTGAAGGGTATTGACGCCGCCGATGGCATAGATGCGGCCGTCGGGACCGGTGACCGCCGCCAGGCCCGAACGGACCGTCGGCATGCTCGCCACGCTCGTCCAGGCATTGGTGGCCGGGTTATAGGCTTCGACGACATTGGTCGGCCCCGTATTCGCGGTGCCGCCAAGCGCATAGATGCGGCCGTCCGGTCCGGCGGCGGCAGCGAGGTTAAAGCGCGGCGTCGGCAGGAAGGCGGCGAGTTGCCAGGTGCCGGCCGTGGCCGAGAACGCCTCGACGAAAGCGGTCGGTCCCGAGAAGGACATGTTGGTGGGTCCGCCCAGGGTCGCGCCGCTAATGGCATAGATGCGTCCGTCCGTGCCCGTTGCTGCCGCCAGGCCGGCGCTGGCCACAATCATGGGAAGGCTGCTGCCCCAGAGGTTGGCATTGGTGGAGTAAGCCTCGGCGGTCGTCAAGGGCTGCTGCGGCGCGAGGCCGATGCCGCCCAGGGCAAAGATACGCCCGTCCGGCGCCAGGGCCGCCGCCAGGTTCGAGCGCGGCGTCGGCATGCTGGTCACGGTGGTCCAGGACGGCAAGGTGCGGTCTTCCAGAGCTTCCAGGTGCGGCGCCCGCCTCAAGCCGGGAGGCCGGTGCTTTCTCTCTGCCCGATTTCCCGCCAATCTGCCGGCTCGCCCTGCTAAGAGCATCGTCGTGTTTCCTCAAGTTGGCCATGGCTTCATGGTCGTATCTTGCGCATCTAATGCATAAACCGGTCCTGTCTGTGCTGTACCAACCAGAAATTTGGTTTGCGCGGCGCCCTGTGCGGCGGGCGCCAGCCAAAGCGCCAATCAAATTCTCCGGGACGTCGCCATTATTTTGCGGGCCCTTACATCCTCAAGCGCCAACCAAATCGCTGGGCCAAGAAAATGGGAGTGGAAGAAAATGGGACAGGTGGAAGAAAATGGGACATTGGGCACACGACTCAAGTCTTCTTATCCGGCTGGCCGGATCGACGGAGATCCTGCCCGGGTCGATCACGCGCCAAAAGTGGATGATCGCCGACGACGAAACGCACGACATTTAGGCGGGCACGTGGGCCGAAGATTTTTCGAGCTTAGCTTCGCAAGCACGTGTCAAGAAGCTTGTGAACCGAAGAGCACCAAGGAATACGAGGATATGCGGCATTCTCTTCGTGTTCCTTGGTGATCTTGTGGATGCGTTGCTCAGCGGCGCAGTCATTTCGGAGCTTTGCTGGGATCGAAATCCGCCACGTTCGTTCCGAAACTCCAAAGGTAGCCGTCTGGATCGATGACCGCGCAGACCCGGTCGCCGTAAAACATGTCTTGCGGCGCGCGGTCCGATTTGGCGCCGGCCGCGAGGGCGCGCTTGTAGACGGCGTCCACATCCTCACAATAGAGATAGAGACCGATGGCCGGTCGCACGCCGCTGCTGGCTGGGGCCTTGGCAGGCATGCCCGGTTGCTCGGGACCGAACATGATCGTGATGTCGTGCCAGAGCACCTCCGCGTGCACGGTTCGGCCATCGGGTCCCGGCATGGAGAGCTTTTTCTTCAGACCGAACGCCTTTTCATAAAAGGCGAGGGCCGCGTCGGCATCCTTGACAACAAGATACGGGGACAACCAGGACTGGTTATCCGGTTTCGCAGGTCGCTTGCCCATGGTGTGACTCCGAAACAGAGGAATTGGAAACCGAAAACACGGTATGATCTTTTAACCGATATGTGTACAGATGTCAAGCAGCTATTCGCAGCCCGACGAACTAATGGCGGGCTGGTTGCCGGATTAGCACGGGCGGCGGAAAATGTTTGCCACCCTTCCCCGAGAGGGTAGAATCGGTGGGTTAAAGGGGGCAAGATGGGTGGGCTACTAGTGAACGACTTCACCTAAGGAGATCGCCTATGTTCGCGCATCAACGTCAATGGCTCAAGGGCTGGTCCCGGCGGGGGCACGACGCAGCAATAGTTCGTAAGTACCGGGCCGTTTTGAACCTGGAAACGCTCGAAGACCGCTGCGTGCCCGCCGTCTTCAACGTCAACAGCACCGCCGACCTTCTAGCTCCACCCGCGGGCGTCGTCACCCTGCGCTCGGCCATCGAGGCGGCCAACGCCACGCCGGGCAACAACACCATCCACCTGGCGGTAGCCGGCACTTACAAGATTACGCTCGCGGGCGCCGGCGAGGATAACAACCTGACCGGGGACTTCGACATCATCCCCAACCCGCTGAGTCCGGCCAACAGCACGCTGCTCATCCAGAACACCAGCGGCGGTACGGTCATCGTCGACGGCAACCAGCTGGACCGCGTCTTCGACATCAACCCCGGCGCCACCAACAGCGCCGCCACCAAGCTGCTGGTGACCATGGAAGGCTTCACCATCCAGAAGGGCGCCGCCGGCGACGCCGCCAGCCCCGACGGCCCTACCTCCACCGGCGGCGGCATCCGCAACCAGGGCAACACCGACCTGACGCTCTTCAACATGGTCGTCACCCGCAACAACGCGACCGCAGACGGCGGCGGCATTGTCATGGAGAACACTGTCAACAGCTCGTGGACGCTCACGATCGACAACAGCACGATCAGCAACAACCACGCCGGCGACGCGGGCGGCGGCATCGATACGGACGGCGCCGGCACGGTCGTCATCAACAACACCGTGGTCACCGCCAACACCGACCTGAACCAGGGCGCGGGCGTTTACATCGACGCCATCCAGGTCGGCGCCGTGTTCGTGGGGGCTCCCATGACCATGACCAGGAGCGTCGTCAGCAACAACCAGGCTCTCGCCGCGGGGATCACGGCCAGCGGCGGCGGCATCAGCAACGCCGGCAACGGCACCATGATCATCGCCGACAGCACCATCGCCGGTAACTTTTCCGGCGGCATGGGCGGCGGCTTCTCCGACGAGAACAACCAGGGCAGGCTGGTCGTCATCAACTGCCTTTTCGCCAACAACTCGGCCATCAGCAACGGCGGCGGCATCCAGGAAGGCGGCCCCAGCACGAGCATCAACAACACCGAGTTCAAGGATAACTCCAGCGGCGGCAGCGGCGGCGGTCTGTTCGCCAACGGCACGACACTGACGGTGACGGCCGGCGCCTTCGTCGGCAACACGGCCGTCACCGGCGGCGGGGGCCTGGAGATCCAGGTGACTTCCCCCGGTACCGGCGCCGGCAGCTCGGCCATCATCAATGCCACCATTAGCGGCAACAGCGCCCTGAATAACGCCGGCGCTAACGGCGGCGGCATCGACGCGCCGGCCGCCTTCACCGGCGGCCTGACACTCGTGGACGACACCATCAACGCCAACGTCGCCACCAACGGCGGCGGCGTCTTCTGGGCCGGGGCGGCTGGCTCAACCTTCGCCGTCAACAACACGATCATCGCCAAGAACTTCGCGGCCGCCGCCGGCCGGGACGCCAATAACCCCGCCGGCACGTTCACCGACCGCGGCGGCAACTTGATCGGCGTCAGCGGCGCCGGCAGCGGCAACACCGGCTTCGCCGCCGCCGCCACCCAGACCGGCACCATTGCCAGCCCGCTCGATCCGCTGCTGGCGCCGCTCGCGGGCAACGGCGGTCCGCCGATCGGCAACCCGGCCGGCCCAAGCGTCCTGCCGACGGAGGCTCTTCTGCCGGGGAGCCCGGCCATCGACAAGGGCGTACAGGCCGCAGTGACCAGCGATGAACGTGGTTTCTTCCGCCCGGACAGCACGGGTTCAGATACCGGCGCCCAGGACGTCGGCGCCTTCGAATCCAACCCCCTGACCGGCAACGCCGCCTTCGTGCAGACGCTCTACTTCGACTTCCTGAAGCGGCTGGGGGATGTCACGAGCGCCAGCGATGCCGGCGGCTGGGTCAACGCGCTGAACGCCGGCACGATCACCCCGGAGGCGGCCGTGGGCGGCATTGCCCGTTCGCCGGAAGCCCTGGGCGTCCTGGTTGATGGCCTGTACCAGAAGATCTTGAACCGGGTTGCGGACGCCAACGGCCGGGCCGCGTTTGTCAGCTTCTTGCAACACGGCGGCACCGTCGAGCAGATCATCACCGCCATGGTCACGTCGTCGGAATACGCCGCCGCTACCGGCACCGATACCGGCTTCATCCAATCCCTGTACATCAAGCTGCTGGGACGTGTTGGCAGCCCCAGCGAAGTGGCCGGCTGGTTGAACGCCCTGCCGTCCCTGGGCCGGGCCGGGGTGGCCAACGACTTCCTCCAATCAGGCGCGTTCGGCAGCGATACCGAGTTCCGCAGCGATGTGGCGCAGCAGCTTTACGGGTTCACGTATGCGCCAACCCAGTCCGTAGTCAGCGTGTTCGCCAACTTGCTCCACCGGACGTCGCCGCCCAAGGCGGCTGAGATCAACAGCCACGTGAGCTCAGGCCTGGACATCTACACCCTGGAAATTACCATCGCGGGCACAACCGAGTTCGTGGACCTGGCGTCTACGGGCATCATCGTTTGATTGGAACGGTTCTGCGTACATTGGCTGAGGCAGCGGCTAACTTGAGGAGGCACCATGATTTTCTTGACTAGACTGAGCGGTGGAGAAGGGGGAAGCGCGGCAGGGAGAAAGCACCGGCCTACCGGGAAGCGCGGCTTGTGCTTTACGCCGCGCCTGGAAGCCCTGGAAGACCGAACCTTGCTTGCCTGGGCAACCGTGACCAGCATGCCGACGCCGCGGTCGAACATTGCCGCGTCCCTGGCGGCGGACGGGCGTATCTTTGCCCTTGGCGGCTTCGGTTTGACGCTGCCACCGCCGCAACCGCCGTTAGCCACTGCGGAAGCATATACGGTCAGCACCAATCTCTGGGCCAGCAGCCTCCCCATGATCCAGCCCAGCGCGGGCCTGGCGGCCGTGACGGAGACGGACGGCCGCATCTTTGCCATTGGCGGCGCGACGCTGGGCGGACCCACGAACACGTCCATCGCCGGCCTGACCAACTTCGTGCAAGCGTTCTCTCCGGCGACCAACACCTGGCAGTTCGTCGCCAACATGCCGACGGCACGCTCGTTTCTGGCCGCTGCGGTCGGGCCGGATGGGCGCATCTACGCGATCGGCGGCAATGCGAGTTTCGGGCCAACCAACATTGTCGAGGCTTACACCCCGGCCACGAATACCTGGACCACCGTGGCCAGCATGCCGACGCCGCGTTCGGGTTTGGCGGCAGTCACCGGCCCGGACGGCCGCATCTATGCGATCGGCGGTCTCGATATTCTCCGGTCGCCGGAGCCGCTGGCTACTGTGGAGGCCTACACGGTCGCCACGAATACCTGGACGACCGTGGCCAGCATGCCGACGCCGCGGCAGTTGCTGGCAGCGGCGGTCGGGCCCGACGGCCTGATCTACGCGATCGGCGGCGCCGATGCCTCCGGCAATCCGCTGCATACCGTGGAGGCTTACAACGTCACCACCAATACCTGGGCCACTGCGCTGCCCCTGCCGACGGCGCGCTCCGGACTGGCGGCAGTCACCGGCCCGGACGGCCGCATCTTCGCGATCGGCGGCCGCAGCGCCACGACCGCCCTGTCCACGGTGGAAGCCCTGACCGTCACGCCCACGCCCGATCCGCGCACCCCGGCCTTCGTCTCGCAAGTGTACCTGGATTTGCTGCACCGGCCGGCCGATGCCGGCGGTCGCGCGGCGTTCATCAGTCTCCTGGACCAGGGGCAGTTCACCCGGACGCAATTCGTGCTGACGGTCGAAGCGAGCGTCGAGTTCAGGACAGATCAGATCAACACGATCTACCAAACGCTCTTACATCGGCCGGTCGACCCGGGCGCACTAAATGTCCTGCTGGGCTTCCTCGGGCTTGGCGGAACCTACGAACAAATCCAGGAGATCGTTGCCGGCTCGGACGAGTTCTTTGCGAGGAGCGGCAGCACAAACGACGGCTTCCTGAATGCGCTTTACCAGGACGCGCTTGGCCGGGCGCCCGATGCGGCAGGAAGAGCCGGCTTCGATCAGTTCCTGGCGCAGGGCGGCAGCCGCACCCAGGTAGCGACCTTCATTTACACCAGCCTTGAGTTTGACGTTGATCTGGTGAGCGGCTGGTATCTCATGTTCTTGCGTCGGCCGGCCGACGCGAACGGGCTGAACAGCTTTGTCACGGCCCTGATGCTTGGCGCGCGCGACGAGGCGATCATAGCCAGCATCGTCGGGTCGGATGAGTATATCGACAGACTCTGAGATCGATGAAGATAGCTGCCATTACCCAAGATGGCTTGCTAAAGCACGAGCTTGGCTGAGATCAACCTGTACATGGCCCAAAAAGTAACGATTGACATCCAAGTCCGTCATGACCTTGCGATAGGATTCCGGCCCGCCGGGAGAGGGAATAGGTTCGCCGTCCTCCAGCAATCCTTCGATGTGCAGAGCCAGTGCGCTCCTCATGTTGGCCAGGACCTTCTCGATCGATTTACCGACTGCGGCGCAGCCGGGGACATCGGGACAGTGGGCGCTATATCCGGTCGCCGTTTTTCCGATTACTACCAAGTAGGTTTCCATAAGCTTTCCACCACGAACTAGGTTTCTTGACCCGCCTGTCTCAAGATGCTCTTCTCCGTTTTCTTATCGAGATCGGCGCTCATTTGCCCAGGAATCGTTACGCGGCCACGCTTTACGGCGTGCTTGTACTGCCGGTGGCCGCCCTTGGCCTTAACTCTGAACCATCCGTCTACCTCGATGAGCTTGACAATGTCTCTAACTTTCATGCTGGCTTCCGTTCATCGCGTTGGCTCGAGGCACGCGCATCAAGAGGCGCTTTAGCAACGGCGCCGGCGTTTTGGTCTAACTCTCTGGTGTTGCGAAATGAAATACTGGTCGGAGCTGTCGGCCGTTGCCCGTCGACGCTTGAGGTCGAACAATTGCCCGCGATGACGATTACGCCTGGAGGGATTCGAACCCCCAACCTATGGCTCCGTAGTTGGGCGTTCTTTCAGGCGTGCTTCAGGTCGAAGCCGCGTTCCGGTAGGAACTTGCGTTACGGCCGGCCGCATCCGAAGGATGCCGTAACTTCTTGTATTTTACGCTGATTCCGTACCGTTTTCCAGGGGTTCCGTACCGGATTCCGTACCCAAGGCAGTTCCGGCCACAATCTTGCGCGACGCTATCTGAAGGGTTTGTCCGCGCCCCGGCTCAAGCGCGGCGCACCGAGGGAGCCACCAAGAGCGGCTTTCATCGATCGGGCTCGCTGCCGTCGCGTTCCGGACGCGACGGCGCCTTGCGTAAGAGCACATTCACGACGGATCTTGAAACCCTTCACGAGAGCCTGGCGGACTCAGCCATTACCAATCTTTCGTCCGCTGGCAGCTGGGCCACGGCAGGGAAGGGCTGAAACGATCCTCGATTACGTGGAGAAGCGCGGGTAGAAGAACCAATACTTCACCGCCACGGTTGTCTCTCTTCAACATCTTTCACGATGGACAATGGCCGATCCGTGCGCCCCTGCCACCGACGCCAGCCCTGCTAAAGAGCCTGGCCCGGAAAAACAACGTCCCGCAGCGCCTCGTCATCCCGGCCGCCGCCGGCCAGAACCCCGAGCTGTTTGATCAGCGGTAGCCAGTGGTCGAACCCCGCCTTGATAATGTCCGCGGCGTTGCCGATGATTGTGCCGGCCCCATCCGCGACCTCCACCCGGTACGGGATCGGGACGGGGTTAGTCACCAGGAGTTCTCGCTGCTTAGTAGCGCCATTGTAGTAGAACTCCAGCAGCCCGCTCCGGCTGGTGTCGAAGACGATCTCGGCCAACAGGCGGGGATTCAGGCCGGACGCATTTTGATTGTGACCGTGCTTCTTCTGGTTGCCGAGGTCGCCGCAGATTTGAAGGTTGCGGTTGCCGTTTGCCCACGCGTCGGAGTCCACTGCCGACCGCGTGGACTTCGCGTAATGATTCAGCCGGTCTTTCAGGTGCCAGGCGGAGGCAGCGAGCAACGCGACCCTATCCGAGATGGTTTCGACAGGGAATCTCATCTGCACCACGTTCGTCCGGAGGCCCGTCACCTCCCGATGCGGCGTGGTGTCAAACGACACGAAATGCCTCGGCACTCCGACCGGCCGGTCCGGCGAGGTGTAGAACCGGTCGATCGGCCTGAGCAGTTGGCAAAGGTTGTGCAGGATGTTCCGCAGTTCGGTCTTGATCTCGCCACCAATCTTCTCGGGCGAGTGCTTCCCGCCTTTGCGCGACCCCGACATTCTGCACTCCTCGTCAAACAGCGCATTTCATTACCGGACGCGGTTTTCCAGCGCGAGGTTCACCCCCTTACCGCACCTTTGATCACGCTACCAGAATCAAGGCGATTCTGTCCACCGCGGCCCATCGCGCCAGCGATAGCATTCGACGGCCGTCGATCATGGGTATCAGATGGTTGCTGTCGGCACGTCACCTTGGCGGGGCAGCCGCCAATCCAGATACGGCCCGTTGTAGCCAACCAACCTGAGGAACACGCGGTCGAGAAAGTTCAGCAAAAAGAAATACTCCTCCGCCGGAGTAGACCGCGGCGGGGTCTTCTTCCGATCATGTTTCGTGGCCGTGCGTAGATAGAAGTCGCATTCATGTACCAAGCTGTTCCTGCAGGCAACGAACAGGGCAATTTCCTTCTTGCCTGCGCTCACACCCAAACGGGCGCACATTTCCGTGATGGCAGTTCTAAAGGACATCGCTTTGCGAAGGCCCTCGGCCTTAAGGAAGACATTTTTGACGAGTTCCATGACTACCGCCAGTTTGGCGCCTCGAACTTCCAGATAGTCAGCCTCCGCCTTGGCATCCAGGTACGCATCGATGGGTCCCCGCTGTAGCTTGTACTTTCGCGCTCTGGAAGCGAAGTCAGGGTATGTGACTTCAATGAACCGCTTCGTGTCGGTATTGGCTGTCGCTCTCGGGTCGATGACCGCCAGGTTTACGAAGGGCTTCGTGATCCGAGCGTGATGCGTGCGCGAAACCGCCGAACATTGATCGACATGACGATAAACCCACTGGATCTTCGTCCCTCGGGCCACCGAAAGCAGATAGCACAGGTCATTCACGATTTCAGACACATCGGCAAGTTCGCCCTCGTCGTTCACGTCTGTCACGAATTCAGACGTTACGCGAGTGTCGTTTAGCGTTAGCAGCCGCAGAACGGTCTGGTCATGGTCATCGAGCGGGATAAAGATGCCTTCCCGCTTACCCGTGTTTGACCGAAGGGTCAGCGGCAAGATCAAACGCCCAGCGTTGCCGATTTTTCGAGTTTCCGTGCCAGTGAACTGACACTCCGAATCCGACAGCAACAGAAGGCGGTTGTTGTGCAGGCACGGCACAGAGCAAAACGATCGTCCCGTCTGCGAGCTGGCCTGCCTCAAAGCGGCAGGTCGCTTTTCCCCCGCCTTCGAGAATGAGGAATCCTTGTCCATGGTACGTCGCCAGGCAATCTCCATAGTGGGAGAGCTGGCCTGACACTGGGCTTTTGCTTTCAGCGGCCAACGCTGCCTCCTGTTGGAAAGGTGGTTGCTTTGCCGCGATGCAGGCCCACCGCGTTTCCGCATAGACAGTGTGCTTGGGTTCTTGCCGGGAGGGGCCGGAACCAAAGCAGGCTGTCCGCAGCGCCAGCGGAGGTGTGCCTGTGCGGAAAAATCCACTTGTCTGCTTGCCGAGCGCGCTACCCTTCGATGCAAGGTAATCCGACCAAATCCCCACGTCCATAGCGCTGTCCGACACAGGAACACTCCGAGCAATCTTTATCCTTCCGTGGCTCAACGAGACTCCGCGTTCCTTTCAGGAAATGAAAGTGTTCGTAGTGTAGTACGGTCCTATCGGGACGCAGCCCGAGATAGTCGAGCAGAAAGTCATTAACCGCATGTGCCGCAGAGATCGCGTTCAGGCTGATGACGCTCGGGTTCGGTTCTTCGACGCCATAAGCTTGCGCTCTGCGCTCTTCATCGCTCTTCGCTTCTTTCGCGAGCTGGGTCGGGTCAATAAGTTGATTGCACCACAGGCATCCTCGCCCCGGACGAACTGGTCGGTTTGCACTCATCACCTCCACGAGTGCCCCTGTGGGGTCAGAACGAATCTTCGAGCCAAGCTGCACCCCCGGAATGAGATATTGATGGACAAGCGCATTAAACACCAATCGCGCCCGCATTGAATCTGCAGCGAGGAACAGATAGTCGCAAGAGGTGAGCGCTTTTGCTACGGACTCTTTGGCGACATCCTCCGTGACAAGCTGGATATCTGCTCCCTCATTGCCTTCGAGGATGAGCCGGCGCGCGACCGTCACTTTGGTAGTTTCGCTAAGTGCATCAGACCGTGTCGCTCCAACGATCCGGGACAGATTCGATTTCTCCACGCGATCGTCATCTACCAGACAGAATTTTCCTACACCGAGTCGGGCAAGATACTCGGCAACCAGGCTTCCAATGCCGCCGAGCCCGATAATCCCGACGCGACAGTTCGCAAGCTCTTCTTGACCAACTTTTCCAAACATTCTTATCTGACGGTCATAGGTGTCCGCCGTCTCGACAAGCTTCCGTTTGGGTGAAGGTGTCAGACGCTGGATCGTGTTGCCCACCACAACTGCATCATCGAGTTCTAAGCGAGAGCCATCTGGAAGCCAGATGTCCGCCTGAATGGAGCGACGACCGAACACGAGGCCGCCAACCGGCATGCCCCGAGCGATTTGTAGCAAGGCAGGATAACCGCGTTCATGTGACTCAAGGTCGATCCTGCTAAAACCTACTTCCCGATCGCTCCCGTGATTATGAGCGGCCAGGTAGACCAATCGTTCGTCGCGCGCACGGGTGATAAGCTGATGGATGAATTTAGGCGTAAGCGCACGGTAGCCAATCTTACCTTCGATATAATCAACACCTTCAGTTGCTAAGTGGACCTCGCGTGCATGCAGGGTTAGCTGCCCTCCTCCAGCATGTGAAACGCCCGCCAACAGAACGGCGCCGTGCTCGTCCCTGTCGCCCGGAAACAGATGCCTGGTTACAATGTCAAACTCTTCCCGAGCGATCCGAAGACGGCATTTTTCCGTCATCGCAGTTTCTCCAGAAAGTCCAACACCTTAAGAATCTTTGCCGCCACTTTTTGTGAACCACTTTGTGCTGCGGCACTCCGTCTTGATACTTGAATGGCCGCTCTCCCCTCAAACTGGTGTCCCGGCGTTACCGGGGCGGCGAACGCAACCCCGTCGGTGCGAGCGACATCTCCTCCGATAAACACTGGGTATATATCCGCGTACGGATACTGCGCCGGTATTTGAAATCCGACCCAAGTGACCGCCGGCCGATACCTCGGACCTAACTCGACTCGCTCCATCACCACGTAGGCTCCACCCTGACCGTCTTCACGCACCGTGAATAATGAGCCTTCGAACTGCCGTTTCAGTTCCTCAATGGCCGTTGACACTTCCACCTTCATAGGGGCCTCAATCAGGAATTGTCGTCAGGCGCGATCGCGGTGAACCGCAGATGTTCGCGCAAGTGTACCGGGTCGTTGTCCCCAATGACTCGGCTGGTCCCGTTCGGCAGTTCTTCCTGCAACACGAAGTTCGGCTGGATGAGCACACCCTGCGCAATGGCGGCAGCTTTGATCTCAGCACCTGTCGCACTTTTGCCAAGAAGCTTCACAGGCTGCTCATTCACCGAGACGGTAACTGTGCGATCGTCCTCGCCCCGGTGCTTTTCATCCTCCTGCCCTTCATCCCCATGCTTTTCGCCCCTGTTCGGGTTGAGTTCGACCGTTTCCATGAGTTTTCTCCTTGCCATTTAGCTACACAATTGCTAAACTGCAATTGCACCGCTATTGTACGGTGCCCTAACTAGGAAGTCAATTGCTTATTTGCAATCGGGGAAACGGAACGAATGCCCGCTGAAGACAAAGGTTTTGATGGGGATGCCTTTTACCGTGCTTTAGAGGCCACGGTAACTGCACGGTCAAAGAATTGGAAACAGGTCGCGGCCGAAACCGGGGTCAGCGCCTCGACGCTAACGCGGATGGCCCAGGGACGCAAACCTGATGCGGCCAGTCTGGCCGCACTTTCGGCATGGGCGGGACTTAATCCGTCAGATTTTGTGAAGGCTCCCTATAAGGCTACCCGCCCAGAAGCTTTGGCGCAGATTTCAACGCTCCTGCGGGCAGACGCTAACCTCGACGCCCAAGGCGCCGAGGCGGTGGAAGCAATTGTTCGCGCCGCTTATGAGCGGCTTCGGAAAGCCAAAGAATAAGACGATTACTGCGAGCGTCGTGGCTTCTGACCTATTCGCACTTCCAATTGTCTGTGCCGGCTCTCCGCGGCGAGCATTCGACGCTCCTCCACAACTCGGACGATCTCCGGAATGACCTCCTCGGTCATCTCGCGCTTAAAATCCGCCAGGGCCTCTGGGTCGACTGGCGTCAGGCCTTCGATTTGGTCGAAAACCCCGCTCTCTTTTTTGTCCATTCGTTTCTCCATGTTTCTCAAGAGTTGCTTGACCCGTGCACTCGAACGCATTTCACTTCGTTTGCGTCGGGCGCAGGTTCTGGTCCATACGGGTGAATCCCGTGTGTCCCATGTCGGACATTGCCAACGCACCAATACCAGTTTTCAAATCGAGGCTCACCGTTTCACGACTAAAAATAAGAGCTTCTTTGCGGCCGTGGAAAAGCCAAAGGGGGTTAAACTCGACCAGGCTCGCGGTCGCGTCGATTACCGCTCGCGCTGAGATCTGATTCGTTGCCCATTGAGCTTCCGTGGAGAATTCCACAATCCATATGAACTGTGCAAAGGGGAGCGTCATAATTGTTTTCAGAAGCTTCTGGTCAAACTCAGACTCGTGGTCCCGCACAAAGCGACGGAACGCCGATCCGGTTGTAATGAAATAACGAATGATCGTTTCATCCTTTGGTGGTAACCCAACAACAGCACCGAGTTTGAACAGCGTTGGCGCCAGCCCCTCGACCGCGTCTGCGGGATAGAATACTTTTTCCGGAAGTGCCACAATAAACGCGTCGATGTCCTCCGCGGAGTCCCCGCCACCCTTGACCGGGATTGAAAGGTATGGGAGATGGTTATCGTCAACAACAGCCAACGACTTTACCTCGTCCCATGAATACCGCAGTCCGGGAACCCCCGTATTGAGCGGTGCCCGCCAATCATATCCGACCACCGCCATTGCATGCCCTTTGTTGTGCATCGCCGCAAAGAGTGGAAATCCGGATTCCACATACGCGGTTAGCTGCCTGTAGAAGGCAAAGTCTCCAGGATTGTTCATCTCCCGCGCAACGATAACGGGAAACGTGCCAGCTTCCTGGAAAACTCGCTCGGCGTGTGACAGTCCCAGTCCCCTCGACGGAACAAGACCACCCGGATTGAATTGCTGTGCCATCATCGTGATATCGTGCGTGAGATATTCACGATAGACGTTATAACGCTCGCTGTAATGCCGAAGAACCGACCAACACGCCGCATGAGCGCAGACCCCAATGTCGATGTGTTGATCCATCGAAGGAAATCCCTGGATCGTCAACTTGTAGCCGAGAAGATGGACCTTGTGATCCGCGGTGATAATGAATCTGCTCGCGCCGTTTCGCACATCCGGCGATAAGACGCTACGTCCGATGGTCGCAATGCCCGTTGGGCGTAAAACCATGTAACCAAAATAATGGTCGGTGAGACGGGAATCCGAACACGCCAATCTGAGCGTTTTCTCGTCAAAAGTGACCGTTTGATCGAAAAAGTGGAGACGTACGCAGTCCGCCCGGTAGTGCTGCCCTTTTTTTGCGTAGAAGTTGTAATACGTGCTTCGATAATCCTTGTCTATGTAGTTCCGCTCAATCAGTACTGCCTTGACAGCATTCGACATCCCGCCGGCGAGCTTTGTCGCGACAGCGTCCGGCCCGTACTCCGGTGAAATGTGTTTTTCGAGCCGAGCCAAGTCGGCGATAGAACTAAGCGGCATCCACGTGTACATTATGTGCCTATACTTCCCCGACCCTCTTGTTGCAACGCAATCTTCAACTGCTCGATGACGGCCTGCACCGGGTCGACCGAATCGTACTCGGCGACCTAGCCCCGGCCGGGCGGCGAGGAACTGGCAGCGCCCGTTCCAGTGCTGTTCTTCGCTTTCGCCGACAGCGCCAGGCTGAGGCGGCATGGAGCGTCTGCCCCGCGTCGGCCACGTTGTCAGCGGCGAGCTTGCGCTGCCCAGCGTTGACCGGGGACGAACTGCTCGCCGGCGTGCGAGTCGCCCTGCTCGATGTCATCCAGGACCTCGGTAACTGTCGGCCATAGGGGTGTAGTCTACCGGCCGTAAGGCGGGCAGGCAAACGGAAAGGGCGAGGCAGCTTCGCCAGGCCCTAATTCATCTTCCCCGCGATGCAGGCCCACCGCGTTTTCCGCATAGACAGTGTGCTCGCGTTCTTGCCGGGAGGGGCCAGAAAAAGGGCATGCTGTCTATGCGGGAAAGCCTTGCTTCTAGCGGATTTTCACAATCTTGACATCGAGCTTGCACTTCGCCCAATCGCCCGCAGTCGTCAAGGCTGGCGCCTCGACCCTGAGCGCCAGAGCAATACAGACCAGATCACCCAACGACAGGCCGACCTCGCGCGTCGTCTTCCAGAGGGAAGCTACGATTCGCGCCTGCTCCACATCGAAATGAATAGCCGGGACACGCAGCCGCGACACCTGGTACTCGACATCGTCCAGCGGTTTGCCATATTCCACCATCTTGCCGAATACTTCCGCGAGGTTGATGGCTGAGATGACCGAGATGCTTGGGCTTGTGATGACTTTGGCCACCTGCTCGTGTCCGGGTTCCTTGCGAAGGAAGGCGATCAGGGCCGACGCATCGAGAACGGCGTCAACCATGGTCTTCTCGCTTAGCTTCCGCCCGCCGGTCCCGAATCACCTCGTCCGATAGCCGAACCTTCGCCGGGGCGACATCGGCAAAGAACGCCTGCACCTCGTTGACGACCGCATCCACTGGCCGCAGGACGATCCCCAACGCTGATGCCTCCAGGACGACGGGGTCACCAGGCTTCAGGCCGTACTTGTGGCACAGCGCCGCCGGGATGGCGACTCTGCGCCCTTCCCCTAGTTTCGTGTGAATGACATTGCTCATTGAAACGACATGCAAAGTTGACGTGACTGCTCATTGAAGATTGTCACGAATCGGCCATGTTGTCAACAAGTGCCTTTCTGGCAAAGTAAGGAGTCTTAACGACTGGTAACAAGTACCCTGTTGCGCCAGCGCCTCGACCGTGATAGATAAAAGCAGTTATCGCTCGTAGAAATCGCGTCGAGGAACATCGCCATGATCGCCCACCAAGAGTTAACCGCTGTTAATGAATCGCCGACCGCGACGACTGCCCCGGTTGGTTCGACCATTCTGCCACCAATCCTTGAAGGCCACTACACCTTGAGTGTCGAAGACAGGGTTCGGCGCTTCGTCCTTGGCGTGCCGGAGCTGCTCGAACGCTGGATCAGCCGCCGCGCCAGCCCCCACACGCAGCGCGCCTACCGCCAGGATCTTTCTACCTTCATCACCTTCGCCGGTATTGCCTGGCCCCACGCCGCTCCAGCACTGTTTGGTGTCAGCGTGGGTCAGGTCCACAGCTATCGAGATTGGATGATAACGCGGGGCGATGCGCCCAAGACTGTTAACCGCCGCATTTCTTCGCTCTCTGGCTTTTTCCGATTCCTGCGCGAGGTCGCCGCAGAGCTGCGTCTGCCCATTCAGGTCGCCAATCCAGCCGACAAAGAATTCGTCGCCCGCGACAACGCCGACCCGGTTGAAGAACGCCGGCACTTCTCGGCCGCCAAAGCGCGCCAACTCTTTGCTCTGCCCGAGGGCGAGAGCGTCGTTGCCTATCGCGACCGGGCAATTCTGAAAGTCTTGCTTTATTCCGGCATCCGCATCGGCACGCTGCTCCGACTCGATGTCGGCGATTTCTATCCCGACGACCATGATCCGAAACTGCGTATCAGCGAAAAGGGTAATCGCCGCCGAACCATAGGACTCAATCTCAGTGCCGCCAACGCAATCCGAGATTACATCGGCGTGGCCGGCCTGACCAGCGGGCCGCTCTTCCGGCCGCGTCTCAACCCCAGAAGCTGCAAGCTCGGCCACGAGCGAATGAGCTATCCCACGGCGCACCGAGTGCTGCGGCACTATTTCGCGCAATTACCGGAAACACTGCAAAAAGTCTCGGCCGAAAACCAGCCGGTGAGGACCAAGTGTCTCTACTCGCCTCATTCGACCCGCGCGACCACCGCGACGCTGCTTCTGGAAGACGGCGAGGATATTCGCAAAGTTCAGGAACTTTTGGGCCACCGTCATGTAACCACGACGCAGATTTACGACAAACGCCGACGGCAAACTTCCGAAGGCGCTTCTCACCGCGTGCCCATTTGACCGTGCCCGCGCGACGGCAATGCCGAACTCAGCCCTGGACACGAGAATCGTCGCCAAACCGATGGCGGTGGAACATCCTAAGAAGGCTTTGGCGCACATCGGAACCGGAACAATCTGGTCTGATTCGACGCTAGGCCGTCCTTGACCAGTTCTTCTCATTTTATTACGAGTCTTTTCTTCTCCGCTCAAGACGGGCGGGGCAGTGCGGCTCAAGACAGCCAACGCTAGACCTGACGCCGAGCAACTACCGTTGCCTTTAGCGGAGGCTGCATGCCTGACAAACCCACCGACCCAAACCCGCTCCATGAGCAAGCACGCCAGGTGCAAGAAAAGCTCAAGCGACTCCTGAAAGAAATCAACGAACTACTGGCAAAAGCCAACCGCGTGGAAAAGGACAAGCCGGGGGATTCGCCTGAGCAAGAAACGCCATGAATGAACGTGAAGCGTTTGAAGAAGCCAAGCGGCGCTGGGGCAAGGAGGCACACGTCCGCTACTCACAAGGCAAACTTCCCGAAGGCACAAAGCCTCATGCGGTGAGTCGGTGGATTGGCCGGAAATTTCACGTTCTGGGGCACGGCGATTCCTGGGAAGAGGCATTTCAGCAAGCAGACGGCGTTCCGGAGAAAAGCGAGTAATCGCTGCAAGCAGCCCGATCCCGCCTTTCCCGGCGTGCGGAGCTCTGTTTTTCTTCGTGTCTACTTTTCGTGCGTTACCGTACATTCATTCTCCCACCCGGCAGCATCTTTGATCTGCCAACCATCGTGAGCTAGCTTTGCTTACCTACCGATTCGGCCACGCCTTCTTCCTTGCCTCGAAAGCGAGCCTGCCATTATGCCGACACGAAGCGGTCACGCCGGCTGGATAAGCTGCCCATGCGAAGACGATCCAGCCTGGGATGGCTCAACGGCACAATTTGCCATGAGCAGCCTGGAGAAACTGGACAACGCGACCATGCAGATCGTGCTGGCGCGACAGCCACGCATTGGCACAGTGCTTACCGTTGAATTTTATCGGGCCGCAAGAGCTTTCTCGCCGCCCTTCAAAGCCAGAGTTACGCGAGTTTCAAAACATCCGCAAAAAGGCTGGATCGTGGATTGTGAATTTGACCCCAAATTCAGCGAGCAAGAGCTGAAGCTGGCGACGACAATGCCGACTGTGTCGTAATCGTAACAGCCCGCAGAACGGAGGAATTTCACGCATGATCATACCCACAGCCTGGGTTATTTATCCGTGCGAAGAAGATCCCCGCTATAACCATGCCACGGTTCGGAGTAGACTGGCGCTCGTCGCCAGGGTTTCGGCGGGAGACATTGAGTTGATTCTTCCGGACAAGCCTGACATCGGTACGGTCCTCAGCGTGCAGTTATTCCACGATCCTGCTCTCGCGAAACCAATTACGGTCGAAGTCTGCGCCACCGAACGCGAAAGCTATGGCGACTGGCTGGTTAACTGCAAGCTACCGCGCATGAGCGGCGTGAAGATGCGTGCGTCACTATCGCCTTACTCGGTCCCCGGTACCATCTTGACTGCACAATGTTGATTGACTACCTTGGGCTTCGGCCGGTTGCGGCAGGTGCGAGTTCAAGAGCGCCCTTTGTCACCGAGCTCCTTGGCCTTTGGCAGTAGGCCGGCAAGAGAAAGATCTCCAAGTCGTCCTTCATGCACCTCGACAATCGCACGCTTGCCGCCGGTCGGTTCATTGGAAGCAGCTTCGCGGCCGGAGCGGCTTCTTGCTTTGGAGCATTCCTTGCAAGGGCGGTGCCTTCCGGGGACGGCGCGCCGATTTGCCCTATCCACGAAATGAGCGGCGGCAGGCCTACTGCCGTCACGAGCCCACCTACGGCACCAAGCAGCAGGCTCTTGCCGCTGAGCCACCAGGTGACCGCTGCTCCAACCAGGTAAGACAAGACCCTTCCCGTGGTCACGCCGGCGTCCATGCCGCCGAGCGAGTTGCGGAAGTAATCACCAACGCCACCGAGCAGCTTCTGCGAAAACCCCGCTTGCTCACCCGATCCTTGTTCTCGACTGGTGCCGTCGCCATCCTGGTTCTTGGATTCCGCATTTCCTATTGCTTATCGGAGACAGTTCCTTGCCGCGTCCCGTCTCCCTGAGCGGTCACCCCGGACTGGGGTGTGCCCGCACCCGGCTGTGCCGGCCGCACGCGGCGCATCATCGACCGGGGATGGCGATTAGAATCTCGATTCCCCCATGCGCATCGCAAGCTCGCATGCAGGGAAACTCTGCGCCATCCTGTCGGCCCAGCGATGACCTTCATCAAACTCCGTCGAAATGCTTCCGAACTTCGCGGATCAAAGCTTCGGAATCAAACGGCTTTTTCAGGACTGCTGAAGCGCCTAACGATGCTGCCCACTCCTTGCTGGTCACGCCAAGCCCGGTCACAATCACCACCGGGAACAGATGCTAGCGCCGGTTTTTCCTTCCACAGCTCTCCAGAACTACGGTTTACCGGCAAGAACCCTGCCCATAGCGATTTCGTCGCCGCGTCACACGTCCCGCGCGACGGCAAGACCGTCGGGCTTTCGCCCGGGGACTGCCGGCTCCTGCTCAATGCGAGCGCTTGTCCGAGCCCTTGTTCCAACCCGCTATGTCCGCGCGCGGGCATGGTAAGCAGGGCTTTAGACCCGTGCCGAATGACGCGGCGGGCGGCGCAGAAACTTGTAGAACGCTACGTGGCACGCCTTAAACTCGACGTAACTGCGTCTTGATTTTGAGCCAGGCCCGGCTGCGTTCTCCCGACACGTACTTGCTCATGGCCAGCTTTGCGACCATCCCCTCGACCTGACGCTGCCTTATCACGTCAAAGAAAGCTCTGCCGCGGCTCGGCGACGTGCTCGCTTACCTCCAGACCCGGCACGTCACCAATTAGCCCCGCCAGCATCTCCTTGCGGTGCAATAACGGCAGGCCGCACAGATCGCGGCCGTCGAGGTAGAGCAGATCGAAAACATAATAGACCAGTGCGCCCTGCCGCGTGCCGTGGTTCTGCAGGAGCTGAAACTGCGCCTTGCCTTATTGGTCCAGGACGACGATTTCGCCGTCAATCACAGCGTCATGGCCGAGTGTACTCGCCGAGGTTCACGGAAAGATCCGCGAGGAAATGAATTGTAGTAGAGCCGCCTGTTATTTACACCGGCCGCGCAGTAAACTAATTACTTGGAATAAGACAATAAAGCTGCTTGCAGCCAACGCGAAGGTTTTTGCTTTTGCAGCAGTTCCCACCGCCTGAGAAGCTCGAATTAGGAAGGTCTTATCATGAAAAACCGCCGCCGTGATTCAAGATTGGATCTTGAACAAGCTTTGCTGAAGTTGCGTCCTATACCTCCAGCGGGAAAATTCCGTTCGATGTTGATCGCGGCTTCTGTAAGAAAGCTGCAAAAAAGACGTTACCGGCCCAAATAAAGACTCGAATGGTTTGTCAAAGACGCCGCTCAAGAGGTCAATCTGCCCCGCCCCTTGACCAGGTTGCTCACTGGCGCTCGCCGATGGCCGCCAATGCTATGAATTGCAGCTAGCATTCTGGTTCAAGCTCTCCAGACGCTTCTCTTCCTCGTTCCGCACAGGCCGCCATCGCTGTGTCGCGCGGGGCTGATCTAGTACCCCTCCACACCCGACTGTCGCTGACGCTCAGTTGACGCTAGACGTATGGTTTGAGAATCTCCTTGCAGGTGAATAGCAGTCGAAGGTAAAATCGTCGGGGATGTTCTGATCACAGACCCAGTCGATCAACTCGATGCACTGCTCCGTGCGCGTGACAAATGGCTTGTCATAGCACTCACACAGTGCCGCACAGCACCAGCGACGGAACTGCCAAGGATAATGGTTGCCACTGGTGCAGGTATAATTGACGAACAGATAGTTTTGGGCGATCTTGCAACGCTGGTCCGCGTGGTCCCACAACTTACTAGCGTCCGGAATGAGGTAGCCCTCGCGGTCAATCAAGACGTTATCAATGGCAATGACGCCTTGTGCCGAATAGCGCGTGGTCGGATCCTGCTGCAGGATGTCCAACCGCCGTCGGTTCACTACCGCCGGCTCCAATCGACCGCGGTGAGGAAGCGATTGAGGAACGACTGATCGCCAGCCCGAGCGAATTCCCGGTTCATGCCGGCGACCGTCTTACGCTCGGCGATAAACAAGCCGGTGAGGTATTCGGCGAAGTGCCGGCGCTGGGGTTCATTGGCGAACAGCTTGCCGAAATCACGAAGCGCATCTTCCATGACCTAGGGGAACTCGACAATGCCAGCCATGGCGGCGTCCTGCCAAAATACTGAAAATCTCCCGACACAAGTCATAGTGTACTTATGTACCCTGACATGCCAGCTGTAAAGCATAAGGAATCTTAGCAAACTTAGAAAAATTTACTTGACAGAATGATTTTCGGCCATAAAATCGCCAGAAGTGACCCCACAAAAGACCTTGCGTGGAGGTTACGTTATTATTCGCCTGAATTCGATTCGACCTGGTACTCTCTCATCCCCGTCGCGAACGCGTCTCGTACGCGTCTTACTCGCATTTCTGCTCCTCTCCGCCGCTGGCTTAAAAATCTACGGGCTGGTTGTCGATCCTTTGTTCGAAGGTTCCGCATTTGCTTCCCCGCGTCTTAATATCGTCACGATAGAACTTGAGGTGCTCCTCGGCCTGTGGCTATTGAGCGGCATGTCCTTGGGCATCGCCTGGGTAGTCGCCGAAGTGTTTTTCTTTGGTCTGGCTTGTATTAGCGCATACATGGCACTCACTGGCCAGCGCTCCTGCGGCTGTTTCGGCCGAGTGGCGGTAACCCCTTGGCTCGCGTTTACTATCGATGTAGCGGCAATTACAATGCTTTTTCTTTTCAGGCCAGCTCCCGCAATAGGCACAAACCGCGCTGCCTGGCTTAGGTTGCTCATTCAAACCACAGCGGGGACAATAGGTCTCCTTGTCCTATTTTCCGGCGCATTCCTGCTCTGGTTTGACAGCCCTGCAGAGGGGCTCGCCCGATTACGTGGCGAATCAATTTCCATTGAACCTGCTGTAACTCAACTCGGAGATGGAGTTTCAGGCGAGCAACGTACTGCTCTCGTTGAGGTAAGAAACTACACTGATCAGCCGATCCGCATAGTCGGCGGCACAGCAAGTTGTCGTTGTTTTACGACGACGGACTTGCCGCTTACAATTCCTCCTAAAGATTCTCGTCCGATTTCTATACAGGTTCGATTTAAGGGAAGCGTCGGCAGGTTCCACCATGGCTTCGTGCTCTTTACTGACCTTGAAACGGGGCGCGTTCTGGGCGCTCGCTTCGCCGGGCGGGTTGTTCAATCAACATCCCCGTGAGGACGTGCCTGCTTCTAGGCGGTGGTGTCATTCCCAAAAGGAGGTACACGATGGTACGGTTTTACGATGCAGCGGCATGGTTCCTTAGCAGCTTGGGAGTAGCATTGTTGTTATGTACAGCGCTACTATTTCCAACGCAGGCAGCACTTGCCTATTACTCCAACGGTTGCGCGGCACTCGAATGCGACAACGGTTGCATATTCAGGACTCAGCAGCAAGGCTGTCAAACTGGTGCGCTGACCTGTAGTCAGGGCTCTAATGAGGACTGCTCTGCCTGCACATGTGCAAATGTGCAGAACAATCAAAATAATTGTGCCTGCACCGGGACATGATGTGTCGGCGTTGCCCTCAGCCGCCGACTGAGTACGTAGCCGAAAGTACGCTGAACAAACAGGCGTTTCCCGCCGTTGTCGCGCGTTTTCTGCAGGCATTTGCGGGGTTTGCTGCCTAAAGTTACTTTCGGCTACGTACTTAGCCGGCGTAAATGAATTGTACTCCGCCTCATTGCATGCATGTTGCCGTGATCCCGGAAAAGCGCAATTCACCTGCTTTGCAAGGGCAAAAGAATTTGCGGGCCGCTTTTTTAAGGGGGGAACATGAGAATCGCCGTACGCCTCCTTAGTGCTCTTAGTTTACAAATGGCGTTGTTTTTTGCCATGTTGATGGTCGTTTTCACATTGGCGGCCGCTTCTCAGGCTGGGGGAGGTGGGGAATTAAGGGATGGTTTTATTCGGGATGCACCCAAGCAATGGGAGCGATATGCCAAGTTCGTTACCAATCTTGAAGGCAAGCATAATTTCAAGCGATCGAGAGACGGAGTACTTGAAACCGCGTTTTCCAGTTCGATTCGCCAGAACAAGAGCTGCAAGATGTGTGAGGTTCAGCACTCAGCAGGGAAGGTATCCAATGGTTCAGCCCGGGGCTTTGTTTGGTCATCCAATCCAGCCTATGCATTTTCACTTCGTCGTAAGAATCAGGACGCGCCCTGGGCTCTAATTGGAATTGGCCAAAAGAGTCACGACGAAAAGGCATATGCCATGTTAACCGAACAAACGGAAGGCGGGTTCACATTTCTTAGCGATCCATCGGGAATTGATGGCGAATCGTTGTCCGACTTATTACAACAACCAACATTCAGCGTAACCGAGGCGCTGGCGGTGTTCGATCACGGAGCCCAGTCTGTCAAAGTCCACTTTGATAACTCGCACCCGAGCAAGTGGCTGAAAGGACAGCCCCCCCTCTTTCGCATTCAAAGCGGTATCTTAGTGCTTGATCCAAATCTGAGCTGGCTGATTCGTAGCTGCGAAATCGCTAGTAGATTCTCGGATGGGACAGAACAAAAAACGTCGATTCAAATTGAATACAAGAATTCAGCTTCGGATCGGCGATTCGGAATTCCTACACACCGCATTGAGCGTGCCGACTTACTCCAGCCGAATGGTAAGCGAATGAGTCTCATTGATGAGTCGGTTTATGAGCTTAATGAGATAACGCAAGGGCCTGGAAACGAGGAATTCACTACGCTTGCGTACGGAATACCAGAGCCGTTTGAATCAGGGGGGAAGACCCATCGGTACCTTTGGATTGGCTTGGCAGGCGGAGTCTCTTTGAGTCTCGGCGCTGCACTTCGCTGGCTGAGGCACCGTTCCTCCGGGGTCGTCTAAGTGCCAACGAGACCGTGCGGATACCAATTGCGACAAAATGCGAATCAGTTTTACGGCGATCACAAGATGTGAGTTGCTGAACGCTGTGCTCCCGAGCACTTTCGAGAACGCGTTATTAGGAAGTCTAATACTCGAGGATGTCATGCACTCGACAAAGAGACTGGCGTTTACGTTGCTGGAATTGCTGGTCGTCATCGCCTTGGTCGCTTTGCTGATGGCTATTGTCCTGCCAGCCGTGCAGCAGGTTCGGGCCGCTGCGAATCGGCAAACGTGCGCAAATAATCTGAAGCAAATCGGGCTTGCTTCACACATGTACGAAGATACACGATCGACTCTACCTTCTGGGATATCGGGAAGGGGCGCTCAAGAGCAATTTCCCCGAATGTCCTGGCTAACTCGCCTGTTGCCGCATCTCGAACAAGAACCTTTGTGGGAAATAACAGTGGCCGCATATACCTACGAGCCACTTCCCTTTGCCAACCCGCCACACGCTGGGTTTGGCACGCCGATCAAGTTGTTTGCTTGCCCATCTGATAGTCGCGTTCTTGAAACACAGGTCACGCACGACGGCTTACGACCCGCTCTCACGGACTACGTTGGCGTGATTGGCACCTCTTATGATCGGCCCGACGGTCTGCTGTTCCTCAATTCGCGCGTTCGCTTGACGGATATAATTGATGGTACTAGCAACACGTTGCTGGCGGGCGAGCGGCCGCCAAGCCCTGATTTCTGGTACGGTTGGTGGTATGCGGGTTTCGGCCAAGCGGGGACGGGCTCGGCCGATATGCTCTTAGGAGTTCGCGAACGGTGCATTGGCGGTGCTTACGTTACAAACTGCCCACGTGGCCCGTATCGCTTCCAGGCGGGCCAGATTAGCGAGCAATGCGATCTATTTCACTTCTGGAGTCTTCATGCTGGAGGCGCTCACTTTGTGTTCGCTGACGGCTCAGTACATTTCTTGAGTTACTCTGCTGATTCTGTACTTCCCGCGTTGGCCACGCGAGCAGGCGGGGAGGTGATCCCAAACCCTGACTGGTAGTCATCACGCTGGTGGGGTTCGTCTTCCTCTTCGCCGGGCGGTGGCGGACAGCAAGGCACGTCGGCCCTTTCTCCCGGCGGCTCTGCGCCTGCTAGCTCCTCCATGCCGGAAGAAACGGAGCTTCCTGGCCGCCGCGATCAGGAGAACGAGGCCAACGACGCAGCCGCCAGGCCTGCTTTCCTGAAGCTGGCTCTGGATGCCAGCACGTCGCTGGCCTCGACCATCGATGTGGTTCTCGCCGAAGGACGCCTGTTGCGCGTTCGTCCGGGCTTCGATGCGGACTTGGGGGTCATCGCAGAGGATGTTCAGAATCCTACGCTAAGCCACTTGAAGGAAAGGTGAGTCGGTTCCGCGTAGCGGTCGGAATGGGTTTGGATCGCTCCAGAGTGACGGCCAGACATAATCGCCGGTCAGGCTGATGTGCTCCCAGCCCAGGGGGGCAACGTGTGCCAGCAGATCGTCCGGCAGATCGTGCCCCTCGGCCCGTAGCTGATCGACCGCACGCGACAGATAAACCGTATTCCAAAGGATGATGGCGGCCACCACCAGGTTGAGGCCGGACGCTCGGTACCGCTGATTTTCAAAGGTGCGGTCGCGTAGTTCGCCGAGCCGGTTGAAAAACACGGCGCGCGCTAGGGCGTTGCGTGCCTCGCCTTTGTTCAGGCCGGCATGCGATTGGCGGCGTAAGAGCGGATCGCTGATCCAGTTCAGGGTAAAAAGCGTCCGCTCGACTCTTCCAATTTCGCGGAGCGCCTTGGCCAACGCATTTTGGCGCGGGTATGACGCCAGCCTGCTCAGCATGACCGACGGCGGCACTGTCCCGATGCGGATGGACGTGGCCATGCGCAGCACTTCGTCCCAATTCCCGGTGATGGTCCGCAGATCGATACGTCCGCCGATCATGCTGTCGAGCAGCCCATGCCGTCGCTTTCCATCCATGACGTACAGCTTGCGTTCCTTGAGATCGCGGATACGCGGAGAGAAGCGGTATCCCAGCAGATGGCAGAGGCCGAAGACATGATCGGTCGCGCCGGCGGTGTCGGTGTAGTGCTCACGGATCGTGACGTTGCTTTCATGCTGGAGCAGGCCGTCGAGCACGAAAGCCGCTTCGCTGACAGTGGCGGCAATGACCTTGGTGTGGAAAGGAGCATATCGGTCGGAGACATGCGTATAGAATTTCACGCCTGGATCGCGGCCGTATTTGGCATTGGTATCAGCCCGCCCTTCGCCGTGGCTGCCGGCCTTGAAGAACTGGCCGTCGGAAGACGATGTATCGCCTTCACCCCAGATCCGGCTGAAAGGCTGGGCATGGATGGCATCGACCAGTACAGCCAAGCCAGCAGCGTAAGTTTCGTCGCGGATGTGCCATTCGGCGGTCCATAACAGTTTAGCATGCGTCAGGCCCTGAGCGGATTCTGCCATCCGCGACAGGCCGAGATTGGTGCCGTCGGCAAGGATGGCGCTCATCAGTGCGGCGGGATCAACCGCCGGCTGGCCGCCACGCACATGCGTGAAGCGGTCCGCAAAACCGGTCCAACCATGCACCTCGGCCAGCAGTTCCGTGATGCGTACGCGCGGGAGCAGCGCATAGAGCCGGCGGGTAACAAAGTCTGCCTCTTCGGAGACGATGCGCCTGATCGGGCTGATGGAAAGGCCGGCTTCGGTAATCACGGCCTCCGGCAGCTCGCCGCTTGCCGCCTGGCTGGCCACTTCACGCAACCGATGGGCCAGAGTGTCGCCGCGTTCCTCGATCCATGTCCGGCAATCATTCGGCACGGCGAGCGCCAGGGCATTCTCCGATCGCATGGCGTTGAACGCCGAAGGGGCCAGCAGGAAGTCGTCAAAGGCCCGAAATGCCCGGCTGCCTTCCACCCAGATATCGCCGGCGCGGAGCCGTTCCCGTAGGTGGACGAGCACCGCGAATTCGTAAGTCTGCCGGTCTATCTCAACACCCTGTCTCACCAGCCGCAGCCATTGCGGGCCGAGGAAACTCATCGGGGCATCACGCGGCAATGTGCGCCGGTTGTTGGCGTAGAGGTCGCGCAGAATCGCCACCGCGACAAGCAACGGATCATGCGGTTGCCACGAGCGGAATCGGAAGGCGGCCAGGAAATCCGGCACGGCTTTACGGAGCATGCCGTAGCGGCCGACCATTTCAGTCAACCCATCATCATCCGACGTGCCCATCTGGCTCTCCGCCTTGGCAATCGTCGCGGCGAACCGCTCCCATCCTACAGCGCACTCGATTGCAGCTTGAAGGTCAACACCGTCTGCGTGTGCAGCCAGAACCGCTTTACCAGCGTTGACCATAACCCGGACCGAAACATCCAGTACCCTAGCACGTTCGGCCAGCCGTTCACTATGCAGCCGCTCCGCCCTGCGGGCGGTGAGTCCGATCAGACGGTCGAACATGGTCAGGGTGGCATCGGTCAGGATCGCTTCCATTTCACGGGCGAAGACGACAAGCGTTGCCCGGCGCCGTGTTTCATCTAACCGGGAGAGATGCTGAGCACTGAGAAGAGCGGCTTCCCGGCTGATTGCCGTGTAACGGGCTTGATGAATCCGTCGCTCCCTGTCTGGCTCGATCCCCAGCCCCCGAATCATATCCAGCCGCTTGATCACTTTGAGCAGGTTTATCCTCGCCGGCGCTTCCGGCCATTCGCGCAGCCAGGCCAGATGAGTACGTCCAGTCCGTTCATCTGCGATGAGCAAATCGGCCAGCATCTGCTGTTGGCGGCTATCGAGGTCACTGGCTAATCCGGCATAAGCGCGTTGCCGTGCCCGAGCGCGGGCGACAAGGCCAATGCGCTCCAAAACCGAAGCTGCCGGCACGATCGTTTGAGTGGAACGCAGGTGATCTATCATCGAACGGATGATCGTCTCCCCACGATCAGTACCGGCTGAAATCTCGGCTGCTACCGCCGCAACGGCACGATGGGAACCCATGCCGAACATCCGCAGGCAAAGCCGCTCTTGCAATTCGCCAAGATGCTCCCAGCGTGTTACCTCGCGCTGAGCGTAGTCAGAAAAACTCGCACCGGTCACATTGAGCTGGTCAGCAATATAGCCGAGCATCGCCGATGGTGGCGTTTCGCTCGGTCCCAGCACGCGGCCCGGATGGCGGAGATACGCAAGATGGACGGCAAACCCGAGCCGATTATGCGGTCGCCGCCGTTGCTGGATCAGTCCCATGTCCTCTGCCGAAAACGTGTAATGCCGCACGATCTCGGAGGCATCCGTCGGCGGATCGAATAGGCTGGCCCTGATCTGTGGCGAAAGCAGCTCGCGGGGTGTCATGGCTGATCCTCTGTCGCAAAACTCCTAAGTTGTGCGACGCTGGCACGCCCGACGGGAACGCTGCACTTTTCTCGTTGCAAATCATAGGTGCAGAATGCTATGGTTTCGCAACATCATTTGCAACAGTTTTTTTCTCATTATGTATATCGGCTACGCCAGAGTATCGACCGACGACCAGAATCTGGACATTCAGGTGCAGGCTCTGGGGCAGGCAGGGTGCGATAATGTATTCCAGGAGAAGTTGTCCGGGGTAAACCGCCAGCGCCCCGAACTTGCAAAGCTGCTTGAACAACTTCGCAAAGGCGATGCGGTTGTTATCTGGAAACTTGACCGCCTCGCCCGCTCAACCCGCGACCTGCTGGATATCGCCGACGCTATCGGAAAGGCTGGAGCCGGACTCAAGTCTCTGTCCGAACCCTGGGCGGATACCACGTCGCCCGCCGGACGGATGGTGCTGACCGTCTTCGCCGGCATCGCTGAGTTCGAGCGCGAGTTGATCCGGGAACGCACTGGCACTGGCAGGATCGCTGCTCTGAAACGGGGAGTACGATTCGGACGTCCTGTGAGCCTGAGTAGTGAGCAAGCGGCGCTGGCAAGACGTCTACTCGACGAAGGCAAATCCGCCAAGGAGGTAGCCTCAACCTTCGGCGTCAACCGTTCAACCCTCTATCGCGCTACAAGGCCGCATGAATGCGGGCAGGTCCTGCGCGATGATCCCAACTATACCTTTTCGCGGGGATATGCAAAAAACACCAACATCCAGCGCCGAATCTGATGCCATGCCAATCGCTTACTGTGAAAAAACGCTTACTATCATGAGGAACGCTATGCTTGATATGCCACACTTACTGGTTTGGACGATTACGTTGATGGTAGCCAGCAAGTGGCTGAGCTCTGCCGTAGCATGGTATAGTTACGCTCCTCTGAAAGAAAAAAGGGAAAAAAACGCAGGGAGTAATGGTTGATAATAATCTGAAGCGTGTCCGCAGTCCTAAAATGCCACGTCTTATTACGTATGATTATAAGAATACTCAGGGAAAGGCCTACCGGATAATCTCTGAGATTCCTGTCAAACCCATTCCCATTCCGGATAAGGGGGAATCCATTGAATTACTATATAATGAAATGAATCCAAAGGTCTGCTATCCCTTAGCGTGGCTGGAAGAAAAAGTATCCGAGGAACGGAGGAGTTTTATTGGTAGCTTTGTGCTACTGCTATTCTGCGCTGTATTGATAGCGTCAGCAGGTAACATAGTAGATGTTCCTACCCGCTAGGTGTAAGCGATCTGAAAACACACAAGCTCTAATGCGGCGGCCAACGCTGGACGCTTACGAGTAAGACGCCGTAGCGCAGCAAGTAAAACTCGGCGGAGCATAGCGGCTTAGCGTAGGATTTTGAACATCCTCTGCGATGACCCCCTTCAGGAAGAGTGGTTCCGGCCCCAGAACGTACGCAGCGCCCATTTCCATCGCGGTGAATTCCGTGCCTCTGAATTGCTTCAGGACATGATCACGTCCAGTTACCAGGACCCTACCTTCGACGAAGCACACCGCGAACTCTGGAAGGTCACCCAGGCTGCCCTCATCGAATGGCTCAGCCGCGGAGGCGAGTTTACAATGCCGCCACTTCAGCGGCGCGGGGGCTCACATCGCTGGGTCAGGGACCGCGTCGTCTTCGGCCTGATCGGAATCGCCATTGGCATCATCATGGGTTGGCTGCTTGCGACGTAAGCGGTTTTAGGACCGGTGACTTTGGCTGCGCAGTCATGCTCAATAGATCGTGGACAATGCATACGGCGTGGTCCATCCCGACGACTTGCCGTAGAGCACGTAAACGTAGCCTTCCTGGTTGCTGCCGGTAACGCTGCCGTAGCGCACGCTAATCACAAGGTCGGTGGTGCCGTCGCCGTCCATGTCCACGGCATCGAGATAGGCGCCGCAGCTGGTTTCGGCCAAACCATTAAAGTCAGTGTCGCCATCGGGGTTGGAATAAGAGCAGTCAATGCGGACTCCGTTGGCGCCAGTGGGTGGCGTATTAAACCAGTCGCCCCCGGCCAGGCTTGCGCCGCCGAAAAGCATGTAGACCGAGCCGTTGGCATTGCCGACGCCGCCTCCTCCGGTCTGGGGGTTCAGATAACCGAACATGGCGTCGCTGGTGCCGTCCTGGTTGACATCCCCGATGGCAGCTGCGGCAAACCCGCCGCCCTCTGCGCTATCGTGGATATCCAGCGCCGCCCCGGCCGGACCCGCCAGGTCATAACTGGTGTTCCATGCGGTAGCCGGTGCGGCCCCCTTGACCACATACGCATCGTCGCACGAGCTTTTGTTGTCAGAGGCTATGAGGATGTCAGCATAGCCGTCGCCGGTCACATCGCCTACCGCGAGCTGTCCCCCGAAAGTAGAGCCGCAGGTCGAGCCGTTGATGGCGGAGCCGCAGGTGTTGTACGGGCTGGCGCATGCACCGTTAGCCGGGATGCCGGCCAGGGCGCTTGCGGCAATCGTGCTGGGCCAGTGGGCGGCGCTCTGCCCCGCTATGACGTAGATCCTGCCGTACCTGCCGCTGCCGGAATAGCTAGAGGCCGAGATTATGATGTCATTGATCCCGTCGCCATTGACATCGCCGGCAGCAACATTATTGCCGAACCCCCAATTGGCGGTTGATCCGCTGATGATCGCCCCTTTCGGGGTTGTGCCGCTGGTTAGCGTGGAAATGTTAAGCCCGCTGGTGATGGGCTCGGTGCCGGGGCAGGTATTGGCCCGCCCGAAAATAACATACACCTGCCCCTTGCCCCAGCCGATGCTCAAGCTGGCGTTCCAGTCGCCGACGATGATATCCTTGTAGGTGTCGTTGTTGACATCGGCGATGGCCAGGCCGTTTATCCGGCTGGCGACGCCGCCGCCGTCAACAAAGCTGGTCCACTGGCACGTGGTGTCGGTTTTGATGTCATAGGAGGCGCTGAACGCGCCGCCATGGCCGTAGAAAACATGGCAGGTATCAGCGGCTCCGTTGTCGCCGGTCAGGCCGTTGTTGTTGTTGCCGTTGCATGCCACGATATCGTCATAGCCGTCGCCATTGACATCGCCCACCGCTATCGGAGAGCCAAGCTGTGAATCGGTCGAGTCATAGATCTTGAAGCCGTGCGTGCCGTCGATCAGGCCGGTGGTGGCGTTATTATCCACGGTGTAGTTGGAACGCGAAAACGTGCCGCCGAAGATGACGTACACGTTGCCGCTCCCATCGCTAATGACGAGGTCATTGATGGTGGCATCATGGATGTGGCCATGGGCTATCTGTATCCCGAGATTGCCATTGGTGGTTATGCCGTTGATGCGGAAGCCGGGGGGGACTACGCACGCCGCCGAGCCCAGGCAGCAGGTGTTCTTGATGTCGGAGCGGTAATAGACCAGGTCGTCGAAGGTCGAGGTCTTGTCTTTCTTGACCTTGACGTTGGTGAAATTGTTCGTGTTGTAGGTGAAGCTGGAATCCACCCCCGCGTTGGTGAGCTGGTCGGTGTCGGTCGAGCCGGTATTGATGCGGCCCGCCGCCGTGCTGCCCTGCGCCGGGAACGCCCCGTGCCCGTCCGGCCCGTGGCTGATATAGGCGACCATGGTGTTGTCGAGCACCGTGCCGCCGGTCGAGCTTTCGACGGCTACCCCGCCGGTGCCGTTGTTGGTCGGGTAGTTCTGCAAGGTCAGGCAGGTGGACAGCTTGGTCGCCCGCTTGTCCACCACGTAGGTGAACTGCCGCCCGAATTCGTCGAAGGCGTAGTCGTCGGGCAGCCCCAGCGTCTTGGTCGGGATCATGCCGCCGACCACGTAGCCGGTGCCTGCGTCGGGGCCGAGCGGCGCCGCCGGCGTGCCGCCGGTGCAGGTGCCGGGGGTGGCCGCCTCGACGCCGAAATTGGCGGCATTGATGTCGTAGGAGCCCTGGGCCGGGCACGGCCGGCGCCCTTTGAAGGCCATGAAGGCGCGCATGGCGGCTTCCACCTTGTCGAGCTTTTGGATGTTCGTGACCGTCTTCTGGCCATAGTCGCCCGCTTCCTTGCCCGGAAGAAACGACACGAAGATCAGCGCCGCGACGGTCAGCAGGATGGACATCCAGATGAGCGTGAAGCCTGATTGACGATGGCGGGACAAACGGCGAAGGCGCATAGCGCTAGACAAAGGAGGTTATGTTTGCCGAATTGAAACATCAGTGTATCACGGCCAGCTTAACAACTGATTAACGCACTCCGTCGTTGACTTTCCCGGCGGAGCCTCTACTGCTTGTTCCTGATATTCCATGAGGAATTGCAGGCACACCCATGACCGACTCCCGCGCCCTGATCGTCTCCCCAGTCGCCTCGCCGCTTACGCCGAAGGCATCAAAACTGCCTGCCATCGTGGAAGCAGGCGGACTTCCTGCCTGGCACGCTTGGCAGGATTTCTTCTCGGCGAGCCTTCGCAACGTGCATACCCGCGCCGCCTATCGCCGGGCGGTCATCAGGTTCTTCGAGTGGTTGCCCAAAGGCGTTTCCCTGCCCGAGATCACCCCCGCCATGGTCGGGGCCTATTTCGATAAGCATGGGGGCAGTGCGCCCACCCGCAAGCTGCATCTGGCGGCGCTTCGCGCCCTGTTCGACCTGCTCGTTACCCGCCATATCATTGCCATCAATCCGGCCGCCAGCGTCCGCGGAGAACGCTATCAGGTCATCGAGGGCAAGACGCCTGAGATCACGATCCAGCAAGCCACCCTGCTGATTCACTCCATTAACACGGGCCGGGTTGTCGGGCTCCGTGACCGCGCCATCATCGCCATGTTGGTATTCACCGCCGCCCGCGCCGGTGCGGTGGCCCGCCTTCGCCTCAAGCATTTCGTGGACGACGGCACGCAATACACGCTCCGCTTCGAAGAGAAGGGCGGCAAGTCGAGAGAGATTCCGGTAAGGCATGATCTTGAGGGCATCATCCTTGAATATGTGAAAGCAGCCGGCCTCGAAGATGCACCGGGAGACTCGCCTCTCTTCCGCACCGCCATCCGCAGGACAGGTCAACTGAAGGAGAATCCCCTGACCGGCGTGGACATCTGCCGGCTGGTCAAACGCCGGCTGAAGGACACCGGCCTCCCCGACCGCTTGTCACCCCACTCCTTCCGCGTTTTCACTGTCACCGACCTGTTGACCCAGGGCGTGCCCCTGGAGGAAGTGCAGTATCTCGCCGGGCATAGTGATCCGCGCACGACTCGTCTGTATGACCGGAGGCAAAAACGGGTTGCCCGCAACATTGTCGAGAGGATATCCATCCGGCTGGATGAACCGCCGCAGTACAGCCCGCATTCTCCCAACCCCATGAACCCCCCGGCGCCATAGCATTTTGTCGCCCACAGCCTGGAACTGAAGGATTCTCCTTTTGTCAATCGCGGAACTACCCTCCACCACCTTTGCTGGGTTTTCTTAGGGATGATCTCTCAGGCAGCGGGCCGGCCCAACTAGCCCTGGCCCTGGCAACCGGCGTGCTCGGGGACGACAACAAGGCGCAGGACGTTTACCAACGTCTCAAGTCTAAGATCGTAGACGGTTTGCCCGATAAGGAATGGACTCTCAGTGAGAACCGCATTCGGGCCGTGATCGACGCCATCCAGAAGGAATAGCCCCATTTGCGAGGATAACAAGAGCGCCCGAGCGACGATGATAGGACTGGATACTGCCTTGCGCTTCGCCGGACTCTGGCAGAATCCAAACGCCGCAATTGTACGGCGGCGAACAAAAAAAATCCCTGCACCCGAAGCATTGGTAAAGGGTGCAGGGATGAGCTGCCCGCGTTAAGGGCGAACAACTATGCTCCACGTTTTTCTGCAAGTCAAATCGGCGTCTCAGCTATCCGACAATGCTTCCGAACCTCGCGGAGAAGGTCTCCCGAATCAAACGGCTTTTTCAGGACTGCTGAAGCGCCCAACGATGTTCCCCACTCCTGGCTGGCCACGCCAAGCCCGGTCACAATCACCACCGGGACGGAGGCCAGCGCCGGGTTTTTCTTCCGCAACTCAAGGAACCCCCAGCCGTCCGTGTCGGGCAGCATCATGTCCAGCAGGATCAAGTCCGGGGAAGCCCCTGTGCTTTCTGGGTAAGCAAGGGCCACGTCCACGCTGGGAGCAGGCAAGGCTGCATACCCGGCTTGGCGAAGGACAGCGGCCATGCCCTCGCGTTCAATGTCGTTGTCCTCTACAATAAGGACCGTTTTTGAGGTGCCCGGCTCGTCAATCATTTCTTCTTTTTCGCCCCCCGATCAATCGGAATCTGCTTTATTTTTTCAAGCAGCTCGCTGATTTCTTTGGTGAGGCGATCCAGGTCTTGTTGGACTTGGCGGGCCTTTTCTTGCAGTTTCTCTGCCGGGTCTTTGCGCGCGGGCTCTTCCATGCTCGGCTCCGGGGGAGAGTCAGAGGAAGGGAACCGGTATTTGCCCTGGCAATCATGACCCCTGTGCCGTCCGCCATGAGCGGAAAGTGCAAGTGCAATCGTAAGCGCGGCTCAAAAGCTGGTCAATAGAAGTGTGTAATCAGCGGACCACAGTGCGCGTGAAAAACCGCGCTCCCCACATTCCCCCTGCGCGGAGAGCGCGGCTCTCGTTTGCTCACCGAGAGGAAAGCCAGTCTAACCATCTCAACAAAAACCCCGCTACCCGAGTTCGGAAAGTACCGGATCAATCGGGCTTGAAGACGAATGGAAATAAGAACGGGGCCGAACGACGGCCCCGTTGATTCCGACCTTCCGCCGAAGGCAGAACCTTCCACCTGAAGCCTAGTTCGCGTCTTGGACAGGGCAAAGATCGTGAGCTAGCCTTGTCGTATCTGCCGTCTCGGCCTTGCCTGAGTCCTGCCTTGTTCATTGAGCCAAAATATGCCAACGCGTTGTGCCGGATGGATAAGCTGCCCATGCGAGGATGATCCGGCCTGGGATGGCTCCTCGGCGCAATTTGCGATGAGCAGCCTGCAAGAACTCGACAATACCAGCATGCAGATCGTGCTATCGCGGCACCCGCGTCTCGGCACCTTGCTCACTGTGGAGTTCTTCCGAGCCAAGAAAGCGTTCTCGGCACCGTTCAAGGCGCGCGTGACGCACGTTTCCAAGCATCCACAAAGCGGCTGGCTGGTGGACTGCGAATTTGCCAAGAGATTTACCGACGAGGAGCTGCGGACGGCCATCACGTCGGCGGATGTGGCCTCTTAAGAATCTGCAAGAACGACGGATACCGGCTGAAGAACACCGGTCTCCCCAACCGGCTGTCACCGCACTCATTCCGCGTTTTCACTGTCACCGACCTGTTGACCCAGGGGCGTCCCCTGCGTGCAACACCAGCCGTCAGAGCCGTGAACGCTGACCGAGTGACATCACCGCCTTCGCCGATTCACGGTTGACTTCGGGACGGTTTTGCCGGCACCACAAAGTCTTGCTGCAGTTCCGGATCATCCCACTGTGCAGCATACCTGCCGCCCGACGTGACGAACGCCTCGATAAAAGCCGGGTCCTCCTGGCGGCAGAGAAAAGTATAGATCTTGCTCACGACTTCTTTCATCAGGCGCTTCATTTCCTCATCGCTGATGCGGGAAGCATTCCGCCAGGGAATCTCCCCGTAGGGTGTCACTATCTTTACGTCGGAATAATCGCCGGTCTTCGAGGACGGGCTCGTCCCGGCGTGCAGATCTTCCAGGAAGGTATTACGAACGCACAGGGCGGCGATGGCCTTGGCAAGCGCTGCCGCAAGGGCCTTGTCGGTGTCTTTCATGACCAAAGGCATAACAAAAAGCCGCGTTTGGCACAATCAACATCGCGGACCCCCGCGGTAATCTCGACGCCCTTGCCCTTCGGCCCCGAGGCAGTCAGGCGAAGCCCGCTGGGAAACCGGCAGCTCCGGCTTGCGGCGTCCATCGCAAAGCCATCTCGCCGCATGGGATTCAGCGGTCGTATCTCTGGCCAACCCTGCGAAGTTCTTCCATGGTAACTACACAGCGTTTACGCGCTCGCTCGACCGCGTTGTCCAACCGCGTCTGACCCCCATCCACTTCGCCGCGAACCAGAAAGTTCGCCCCACCCTGCTGCAGGGCTTCCAGGAAGTTGTCTGGGTACTGCGCCGTCGTTTGTGCGAATTCACGCACGGCCTGGACGAACTGCCTGGAGGCGGCCTGGAAATCGTCCGGGCAACCGGACACGTCCACTCGTTCCACGGCATCGCCAAATTGGTCCATCACCCAGGCCCGTTGAGAAGGCGTTGCATTCGGAGGAACCTTTAGCCGTTTCACGATTTCCTGGTATTCGGACCCGACCCGGCTTACCGTGCGTTTGTTTCGTGCGCCAGGACTGAGGAACCAAATCCAGACCGCCCCCGCGACAAGCACCAAGACGGCGATTGTCTCAAGAGCGTGATTGCCCTCTCGCCTTGCAGTTGCCGCCAGCATGTTGCCTCTCCATTAAGAAAAATAGAGTCCGGCATCCGCGTGCTGAAATGTGCACGCAGCATCCGGGATTTCTTCAGGTTGTCTTTACCGCCGTTTAGTCATCGATGCCGCTCTGCGGCCTCCGCTGCCCGCCCGGCCGCCTCCTTCGCCTGCCGCTCAACTGCCTTCAGCCGCTGGGCAGTAACGAGCTTTCCTACCAGTCTTCCGCCGACCCCAGCTACCACGAACACAGTCACCATGACCATGAGCCCCCGCGGGACCGCACTGGTCAGGAACCCCCATAAGCCGCTGCGATTTCTTCCGCCTGGGCGCGGCTTGGCTTCATCCACGGCCCTCGCAATGGGATGGCCGCACTGGGGACAGCTCCGAGCTTGGCTCGATATTTCCTTGCGACATTCGGGACAAGCAATAAGGGTCATGATGAACTACCTCGGGTATCTGACGCCCTGCCCGCCAGCCGGATTACTTGGACGAGCTTCTGTTTCCGCGCTGCGTTTACGCGGCGTGCCGGAGCTGATTTTAGAAGAGAATCTTTTGCCTTCCTTTTGCGTAGAGGCGACCCCACAGAATTACTCCTTTAGTTCTGCGGTCTCCTCCGCGCTGAACTTGCCCTTCATCTCGACTGTCACGTTGACCTCACCCACTTTTGTCTTGCTGACGATTCGGGCCGTTCCTTCCAGCGTCGTCTTCATTACATACCCTGACCGCAGCGAACGATACTCCGCTGCCTTCAGATCCAGGTCCATCAATCCGTCGCCTTCGTCGACGGCCATCTTTGCCTTTATGCGCCCCGCGGATTCGATCACGGCACACAGCTCTCCGCGGTATTTCTCAAGGCGGACAAAGGTTGCCTTCACTTTTCCGGAGACGGATGTAAAGCCGCCACCCAAACCCTTTTTCATGTGGGTTGCGTCCTGTTCCCAGGATCGGCCGATTGGCTGCTTCCCCTCGGGGATTTCCTCCTCGTCATCCCACCCGGCGAGGCGGCCGAGGCTCTTCTGCTGTTTCTCGGTCGGCCTGGCATCAACCAGGGCGTGCGTCCACTTGCCCTCACGCTTCTCGGACCGGATAACCTGGCCCGCCAGATCGTCAACGTCTTCGTCTGTCGAAGAATGGCCGGCAATTGTTGTGACAGTCCTGGTCTCGTCCTGGATGTCCTTTGTTTGGAACCTGGAAACCTTCCCGGCATCCACGGCAACGATCTTGACCTCTTCCTCGCTGACGACCGTGAGCGAGACTTTGCCGCTCACCTCGGTGCCTTGGCTTTGGCTGGTCAGGTCTGCGTCTTTCATTTGAAACTTGCCGGTCTTACGGAAGACCTGCCCGACTTGAGGCGCCGGGCCGCGCAAATTCACTTTTGGCTCTTCGTCAGTGCGGCCTGGGGAGGCGGTCGCTGCGGCCAGCGTGAGCGCCAGCAAAACAACTCTCGGTGTCGCCATGGGTATGTCCTCGGAGTAGAGCTTCCGCCGAACGATTAAGTACCTCCGGTAGGCACATAACTTTGCCTGCTGCAGCTCCGCCGCGGTGGACAAGCCGGCACGAATCTCACCGCGTGCAGCTTCAAATCTGTTTGCGGGAGCCACGCCGCAAGGGGGCGATAGGCCACGGCTGGTCGCGAAGCCGCGAGTCTCAGCTGTCATCACTTAGAGTATACTCTAAAGACGCCGCGTGGCCAGATCAAGTACCGTGGCCGCATGTTTGGGGAGGAGCTACGCCGGGCACGTCTTCGCGCCGGCATGACGCAGCAGGAACTGGCCGTCAAGGCGGGGTTGCACTACACCTACGTCTGCCATCTGGAACATGACAACTACTCGCCGAGCCTTGGCGCATTCTTCCGGCTGTGCGATGCGTTGAACATTTCCCCCGCCCGCCTGATCGGGCGGATTGATAAGAGCCGGAAGCGCGGTAGGTAGCCCCTGGAGATCGCCAATGCGATGCAGCCACGTGAGCTACTGCCGGCCGGGCGGCTGTGCCATTTCGAGACCCTTGCGCTTCGTCTTTGGGTGCGCTAGCCTCCCGCTCATGCTCCACCATCGTCTCTTGAATGAAGCCACTCATTTAGGCGCCGAGGAAGTTCTGCGGCGACTGCCGGCCGAACTTCGGCCGACCCTGGAGCAACCCGTCCACCAGGCCATCCGCGAGGCCGTGTTTCACTATGCCGAGGGAATGGAGACGCTCTCCCGCCAGATTCATCCTCTCCAGCATGACAGGAGCCGTGCATGAGCGACTGGACACGCCGCGTCCGCCGGCCCCCTGGCCCGGAGGAACTTGCCCAGGTCCGCGACGCCGCCCAGGATCTGGCCCAGCAGGCCAGCCACGCCCCCGGCAAGGCCAGGATCGTCTTCCAGACGGTAGCCGATTGCGCGCTGATCGGCACCGCGGTCATCGGCAGCGCCCTGGCCAGCATTCACCTCTGGAAAGCGCTCTTTCCCCGGCACTCCGAACACAGCCAGGCGCCCGGGCATGCCGACAATCAAGGCGACAGCCCCCGCCAAGCTTCCCGGCGTTCGGCGGTTCGTTGAACCACGCGGCCAGGTTGAATTTCCAAAAAACATTTGCACGCAACTTGAAGGCGAACTACCACTGTCGGTTGAGCGGTTCAACCTTCGTGCCCGACCATGTCGCCCAAGCCGTTTTCGTCATTGCCTCTTTTTCAGGACTTGCCGGCCGATGCCGGCGAGGCGCCCGCGCCTGGCCATAACGATCCCTCTCCCCAGAAAGGAAGCCCCCATGCAGTACATAACCATCGTCCTTCAGCTTCTGGAGCAGCGCCCGGAGATGTACCAACGGCTCCGCAGGAAACGCAAGTTGCTTGCAACAGTGGAGCTCTACGGCAAGGCGCTGAAGAGGAAGCACGAAGCCTGGAAGGATGTTCTTTGCCAGGTGAGGCCGGGCAATCCGCAGCAGATCGCGAGCGAGGCCCTGGAGGTAGCGGTGGAGGATCTGAAGAACTGCCTAGCTTCCGACTCTCCGCCGGACGAGAACGAAACACTTTCCCTGGACGAAGCGATGGCGTTCATCCGCCGTCATACGCCACCGGCGTAAAAGCATCACGCCAACGCTTGCTCGACTTCAATGCCTCCCCATCCGGTGATCCCCTGCTCTCCACTCCGCCCCCGCCGGAGGCCTTTAGCGACGGCACGCTAGTCAGCCCGCCGGGCCGCTCAACCGGAAATTCGGTTCCCCCTGAAGGTCTCCCCCAAGTTTCCGGTTGCCCGGTCGCTCCGCTCGCTTCGCCCCGGCTGGGGGCTGACTCCGCGGCGTGCCGTCAGGCCCCCGTCGCGGGGCCGGTAACGCCAGGAGAAGGAGACCGCGCTTTGGAATGCACGCAGCTCGTAATGCCCTTGGAATCACCACACCCGCTTGCGGCGGCCGGTCAGCCGATGCCGGCTGAATTGCGCGAGCGACCTCAGAAACTCTCTTTAGACGATTCGCCTGTCACCATCGCCAGCGGCGAGAAAGGAAAGGCGCGCGATATCCTTGCCGCCATCCGCACTCTCAAAAGCATCGAGCACGAGCAGCGCCGAGCCACCCCGGAGGAAAAGCAGGACCTCTCCCGCTTCGCCGGCTTCGGTCCGGTTGCCCTCTCAATCTTCCCCGACCCGGTCACCGGCAGGTACAAGGATGCATCGTGGCAATCGCTTGGCGAGGACCTGAAATCCCTGCTCTCCCCCAAGGAATATGCCAGCGCCCGCCGTACAGTTTTCAACGCGTTCTACACCTCACCCACCGTCATCGCCGCCATGCACGAGGCGATTTCCCGGCTCGGCGTCCCTCGAAATGCCACGATCCTGGAACCCGGCTGCGGCATCGGCAATTTCATGAGGCAGGGCCGCGAGGGGGCTCATTACATCGGCGTGGAAATGGACTCCATCTCCGGCCGCATTGCACGGGCGCTCCATCCCGAGCACGACATCTGCATCGAGAATTTCCGCGACACCAGGCTGCCCGAGGGCCGCATTGACGCGGTGATCGGCAACGTTCCCTTCGCCGACTTGAAACTCGACTATCGCGGGCAGAAACTGTCGCTGCACGATTTCTTCTTCGCCAAATCCATCGACGCCCTGAAGCCCGGCGGCGTGCTGGCCCTGGTCACTTCGCATTACACGCTGGATAAGCAGAATGCCGCCCTCCGCGAGTACCTGGCCGAGCGGGCGGATTTCGTTGGGGCGATCCGCCTGCCCGCTGATGCGTTCGCGCGCGAGGGGACTCGCGTCGTCACCGACATCGTCTTTCTTCGCAAGCGTGCCCCCGGCGAGCCGGCCCAGCACCTGTCCCCCGAAGCTTCAGCGAAGGGGGATGCCGATGCCGATTGGCTGGGCCTTGCCCCGCTTGCCATCGAGGGCGTGGAAGTGCCGATCAATCGCTACTTCCACCATCATCCCGAAATGGTCCTGGGCAACTGGAGCCGCAAGGACACGCTTTACGGCGGCGAGGGCTACAGCGTCGCCGGCAACGGCGATCTGGCCCAGCAACTTAAAGAAGCAATCCACCGCCTGCCGCAATTCGCGCCTCTTCAGGTATCTCCGGTCAACGAACCACCCGCCCCGGCATTCACGCCCCCGCCGCCCGAGCGCTACATCAGCGAGGGCAGCTTTTTCGTGGGCAAGCCTGCCCCCGCGGAGGCGGGGGACCGCACCATTTGCCAGTCCCTGGGCGGGCAGGCCCTTCCGGTTGTCTATGGCGGCACCACGCTGCGGGCGGACGGCGCGCTGACCGGCAAACGCCTGGCAGCCCTCATCCGCCTGCGCGACCTGGCCCGCCGCGTCCTTCAGTCCCAGAACGAAGGCTGGCCCGAGATGCACCGCAAGGATGCCCGCCGCGAACTCAACTGGGCCTATGACCATTTCGCCAGCAGGTTCGGCCCGATCAACAAGACCACGTTCGGCGAAACCGCCGACGGCCACGTCATCCGCCGCATGCCCAACATCGTCAAGTTCCGCGAGGACCCGGACGCCATGCTGGTCATGTCGCTGGAGGAATACGACGAGGTGACGGGCAAGGCCAGCAAAGCCGCCATCATGACCAGGGACGTGGTCGGCAAGACGCCGCCGGTCACGCACGTAAGGAGCGCCGAGGAAGGCTTGCTCGTGTCCTTGAACCAGCGCGGCTCGGTGGACCTGCCGTTCATTGCCACCCTCTACGGCAAGCCCGAGGAACAGGTCATCGCCGAGCTGGGCGATCTCATCTTCCATGACCCGGAATCGAAGACTTGGGCGACGGCCGACGCCTATCTCTCCGGCAATGTCCGGGCCAAACTCGCCGCCGCCGAGCGCGCCGGCGCCAGCTATGTCCGCAACGCCGAGATTCTCCGCACGGTGCAGCCCGAAGACGTGCTGCCCGGCGATATTGACGCCAATCTCGGCGCGCCCTGGATACCGGCCAGCGACATCCAGGAATTCGCGGCCGGGCTTTTCCATGTCGAGCCGTCCACGGTCCCTGTCGCTCACCTCAAGAAAGAAGCCGCCTGGAGCCTGGACGCCGGCTACGCCGCAGAGAAGTCGGTGGCCGCCACGTCCGAGTACGGAACGGCCCGCGCCAACGGCATCAGCCTGCTCGAACAGGCGCTCAACATGAAGACGCCGGTGATCTACGACACCATCAATCACGGCGACCGCGAGGAGCGCGTGCTGAACCAGGAGGAGACGCTGGCCGCCCGCGAGAAGCAGAAACTGATAAAAGAGAAATTCCGTTCCTGGGTATTCACCGATCCCGAGCGCACCGAGCGGCTGGTGCGGCTGTACAACGACACCTACAACAATTTGCGGCCGCGCCTGTTCGACGGCTCGCACCTCGACTACCCCGGCATGAGTCACGCCATCACACTCCGGCCCCACCAGAACGATGCCGTCTGGCGCGGCATGAGCTCCGGCAACACGCTCTTGGCCCATGCCGTCGGCGCCGGCAAGACCTACACCATGGCCGCCGCCGGCATGAAGATGAAGCAGGCCGGACTCCTCAAGAAGCCCATCTACGTCGTGCCCAATCATCTCCTGGAGCAGTTCGCCCGCGAATTCATGCAGCTCTACCCCAACGCCAAACTGCTCGTGGCCGCCAAGGAGGATCTGACGCGCGAGCGCCGCAAGTTCCTGACTGCCAAAATCGCCAGCGGCGACTGGGACGGCATCATCGTCACCCACAGCTCGTTCGAGCGGATCGGCATGTCGCGCGACTACCAGGAGAAGTTTCTGCTGGAGCAGATCGAGGAATACGACCAGCTGCTGCGCGAGCACGCCGGCGACCGCGGCGCCAACCGCAACCTGATCAAGACCATCGAGAAGCAGAAGGCCGCCCGATGCGAACGCCTGAAGGACCTGCTAGGCGAGGACAAGAAGGATGACGGGCTGGTGTTCGACGAGCTGGGCGTTGATCACATCTTCATTGACGAGGCCCACTACTTCAAGAACCTGGAGACGCCAACCAAGATGGAGCGCGTCGCCGGCATCCAGACGACCGGCTCCGAACGGGCCTTCGATATCTACATGAAGGCGCGCTACCTGCATGAGCAGCACCCCGGCCACGGCGTGACCTTTGCCACCGGGACGCCGATTTCCAACACCATGGTCGAGATGTACACCATGCAGCGCTTCCTCGACCCCGAGGGGCTGAAGAGCCGCGGGCTGGAGCATTTCGACGCCTGGGCGGCCACCTTCGGCGAGGTGATCGACACCATGGAAATCTCCCCCGACGGCGCCAGCTTGAGGCCGCGCAGCCGGTTCGCCCGGTTCACCAACCTGCCCGAACTCCAGCAGATGTTTCGCGCCTTCTCCGACGTGCAGACCCCCGAGATGCTGGATCTCCCCACGCCCCGCCTGGAGACGGGAAAGCCCATCATCGTCGCCTGCCCGATGTCCGAGGAGCAGCACGGCCTGCAGCAGGAGCTGGTCAAACGCTACGAGCGGCTGCGTTCGCAGAAGGTGGACCCGAGAGAAGACAACGCCCTGGCCATCACCACCGACGGCCGCAAACTTGCCACCGACGCCCGCATGCTCTCCGCCGCGGCGCCCGACTTCGCCGACTCCAAAGTGAACGCGCTGGTCGGGAACGTCGCTTCCATCTGGGACAGGACCGCCCCGACGCGCGGCACGCAGATGATCTTCGCCGACATGGGAGTGAACCCGACGCAATGGGGCTACTCGGTCTACGAGGAAATTATCCGCAAGCTCGTCGCACGCGGCATCCCGCGCGAGCAGATCGCCGCCGTCGGCGACGCCGACTCCGACGCCAAGAAACAGGCTCTGTTCGACAAAGTCCGCAGTGGCTCGGTGCGCGTGCTAATCGGCAGCACGCAGAAGATGGGGACCGGCACCAACGTCCAGAAACGCCTGGTGGCGCTGCACCATCTCGACGCCCCCTGGAAGCCGGCCGAGGTCGAGCAACGCGAAGGCCGCATCCTGCGCCAGGGCAACGAGAACGAGCAAGTGGCGGTTTACCGCTACGTCACCGAAGGAAGCTTCGATGCGTATATGTGGCAGGCTTTGGAGACCAAGGCACGGTTTATTTCGCAGGTGATGACCGGCGAGAGCGCCGTCCGCAGCGCCCAGGACATCGGCGGCCAGGAACTCTCCTACGCCGAGGTCAAGGCGATTGCCTCCGGCAACCCGGCAGTGCTCACCCTCGCTCAGGCCGACGCCGAATTGCAGCGGCTCAGCGTCCTTCGGAAAAACCACGCCGACGAACAGTACATCGCCCGGCGCAACGTCCGCGACCTGCCCCAAACCATCGAGCGGCTGTCCCAGCGCCTGTCCGGCCTCACCGCTGACAGAGAAACCGCCCTTGCCCACGCCGGCGATCCCATCATCATCGGCGATCACGCCTGCTCGCGCGAGGATGCTCTCGCGCTCTTGGGCGACCGTCTGGACGCCGTGCCCCGGCAGGTAAGCCAGACGCGACGAATCGCACTCGGCGTCTATCGCGGCCTTCGCTTCGGCCTCATCGTTCACCCGCAGCACGCTTCCGAGGTGTACCTCGAAGGGGCAACCAGCCGCGATGCCATGCTCTCGCGCGAACATCATGGGCCACGGGCTGTCCTCAATGCCCTGGAGCGACTGGCCTCGGGCTACGCCGCCCCCTGCGACTCGGCCCAGCAGGATCTGGCCATCGCCCAGGCCCAGCTTCGCGATTACCAGTCGCGCCTGGGCGCCCCCTTCCCTCACGAAGACTACCGGTCGCAGCTCACGGCTCTCCGCGACCAGCTTAAGGTGATGCTGTCCGCCGCGGCCCCCGAGCCGGGTGACGATGCGCCGAAGGCTTCCGATATCGCCCAGCAGATCAAGGCGCTAGAGAGCACGCACACTATCGAGCCCACGCCGCAGCGCACGGCAAAACGCCGCGCTTCCGCCGAAGAGCCGGTCACCTCGCGCATCCGCCGCCGGGCCGAATCGCTTCCAGCTTCCGGGCCGACGACCGAGCCCGACGCGGTTACATCAACGCCAGCGACAGCCCCGGCCGCGGAACCCGCCGCTCCGGCCACTCCCGAACCAATCCTGCCTCCTGCTAACCCCCGTGAGCCCGCCATCGGCTTTGCTGATTCCTTGATAAAGCCCGCGGCCAGTCACCGCGAACAGATTGCCAGAAGCCGGCAGCCCAAAGCTCGGCAGCTGACCATGTTTTAGCGTTTTTCCCTACCCGCTCCCTCCCCTCTTACATTTTTTGTTTTACAACTCCAAGTTGCTGCGCTATAGAAAGATGCCCACAACCAAGGAGGGATTATGGCAAAGCAAAAAACATCAGAACAGATGCAGCAACCTACCAGCGAACCGGTGACGGCCCCACCGACTGAGGAGCGTCAACCCGGAGACGAACCGGCAAAAAAGCCGAAGCGTGAGTACGAACCGGTTTTCGGGTTCACGTCGCGCTTTACCGGACCACTCAAGTATCGCAAGTTCACCGATGCGAATTTGAAAGTCATTGGTTTCAAGTTCAACCTGGCCAATCAGGAGAAACTCCCCGAGGAAGCCCTGGCAATCATGCACGACCACAAACAGGACAAGGACGGCAATCCAACCGGCCTTAAGTTCAAAGAGACGCGAGCACATGGCAAAATTTGGCAGATCCCGAATGACGTGGAAGGCAGGGCTCTCGCCGACAAGATTGATTTCAAGTTAAGCGAAATCGCCCACAAGATGGAAGAAGCCCAGGGTAAGAGCCCTTTCTGAACTTCGGCACCAACGCCGATCCAGGGCGCCTCGCGTGGAACCTGCGGAGCCAGGACCTGGGGCGATGGAGGACAGGCCCCGCTCCTCTCCACGCGATGCGCCGTCAGGTAAAGACCACCGCAATTCGCACGGAGGACGCGCAGAGGAGATCAAGGAGGATGAAGCACTATGTCGGGGAACGCACGCCGACGGGCTGCGAAGTAGACGTTATAGACAAAGATGCGCCCGGAGGCGGCTATCCGTTGCCGCCCCGGTTTGATTTGCGCAACCACAGTCCGACCGGATTTGAATGGGATTACGCTGGCAGCGGACCGGCCCAGCTTGCCCTCGCCCTGCTGGCCGACGCCCTGGGCGACGACGAACGGGCTCAGCAGCATTACCAGGATTTCAAGTTCAAGGTCGTTGGCCGACTGCCCCATGACCATTGGGAGCTGAGCCAGGAGGACATCCGGCAAACCGTAGCCTCCCTGGAGGCCAGCCGAGGAAGAGCACGCAGGTAACACGCCTCTTGCCGGCAAAGACAATTGCCGGAATATCCGCGGCCCGTTGCCGCCGATGTCCCCGGCCGGCTCCACTCCCTCACTTCAGCGCTCCATCCGCCGCGCCTTCAGTCAGGGAGCCCCCTCCCCGCCGTCCGCTCAAATGCAGCCGCAACACGCCCCCGAGGAACCCCGCTCCTCAGTCGGAGCCGGGTTCCTGGTGGCCCAACCGGGCGCCTTCAATCGCCGCATCTATTGCCGGTCAACGCCCCCCAAATGCCGATGGCAAATAGGCATTCTGGGAATGGCAAGTAGAGCATGTAGTTGGCGGGCATGCGTCTCTGGGCTCTGTTGCCATGATGCCGTTGCCCCGCGCGGCTGCCTGCCCGGACACTTTCTCCGGTGCGACTTGAGCGCTTTGGGTTTGCTCCTTTCTGTCAGGCCGGACTAGCCGCCCCGCTGATTCCCTTCTTCCCCGGTCCCTCTTTGTCGCATACCGCTGCGTCATCCGCGTCAGTGTCGGCCTTGCCTTGCTGCCGGCGCCCCTCTCCGCGCCACGCTAACCACTTGCTCGCCGCCGTCCTGAGACAATGCGGCCTTCTTGCGTGGCCGTGCCGATCCGTTTCGTGACTACGACGCTTCTCCTTTCCTGCTCGTTCTTCCCCCGACCCAGCGGCCTTTCTTATCGGGGGTGCTAAACCCGTCGCCGCCCTTGGCAAGCAGAAAAGACCGCTTTCACAACATTGGATTGAAGATTTTCAAAGCGTGAACCTTCGGCTTTTCAGCTTGGAAGTTCCAAGGCCGGCTGGCCGGGTTTGGGCGCATCCCCAGAAAGGCCGCGGTGGTCGCGGTCTCGAAAGCAAAAGGAGAAAGCAATGTCTGAGAATACGAACACGGAGACCGGCAACAAATCCACCAAGAAGCCGAGCCACACCGCCTACAGCATTCGCCAGCGCGAAGGCAAAGACTCCAAGTGGACCGAGATCGGGGTCGCCTTCCCGCACAAGGACGGCAAAGGCTTCGACATCCTCTTCGACGTGGTGCCGCTCTCCGGCCGCATCACCATCCGGACCCAGGAGCAGAAGTAATCATCATCAACCGGGCGGGCGCAAGCCCGCCCTACGAAAAGGAAATCTGACCATATGAACACACTCGCACGCATCAACCCCTTCTACGCGGCCCGCTTCAAACGGATCGCGGCTCGCCCCGAGCCGAAGCCGATTCGGCTGCGCCAACCTGAACAGCCGGTTTATGCCAGGCTGCCACGTGTGCCGATCAACGCCAGCCTGGTCCCACACCTGACCAGTCTCTACCACAACAGCGAGGCCGGCGATTACGGCGACCGCGGCTACCCTGGCAACTGCGGCGGCAACCTCATCAAGGACCTGCTGAAGTTTTTCCGGGTGCACACGTGCTTCGACCCTATGACGGGCAGCGGCACCTGCCAGGACGTATGCCAGGAACTCGGCATCTACTGCTTTTCGAGTGACCTGCACCAGGGGCTGGACGCCTGCGATGCCACGCAGTTTCCGCGAGCATGCTTCGAGTTCGCCTGGCTCCACCCGCCCTACTGGCGGCAAAAGCTCTACAGGGACGACCCCCGCTGTCTTTCACGGACGCCAACGCTGGCCGCTTTCCTCGACCGCTCCCGCCTGCTCATCGACAACTGTGCCGGGTCCCTGATAGCGGGAGGCAGGCTGGCAATTCTGATGGGTGACTACAACGACCGCGAAGCCGGATTCGTGCCGCTGGTCTACCACACCAAGCGGCTTGCCTTCGAGGCCGGTCTCCGCCAGTGCACGACCGACATCATCCGTTGGAGTCACGGCGCCAGCAGCAGCAAGAAAGTGTACCGGAGCAGCTTCATCCCCGGCCTGCACGACGTGTGCATGATCTTCGAGAAGCAATCGTAACCGCCAACCGAGAAAGGACTCTCTATGACCAACACCTATCTAATCCAAGCCTGGTGCATCCGCCCATTCATCACGACATGCGATGTCGAAACAGAAACCCCCGAGCAGGCCATTGCCATAGCCCGCAATCGTCAAGATCAACTCCTCGACGCGGCCGAGGAATGCAATGGCGCCTATCCGTGGGACGAGTTCGCAGCATACGACGAGAACGGCCGCGAATTGTTGCATGTGCTCGACGACCAGGCTCGCCTACGTGATGCCTCGCCAGAGTTGCTGGAGGCGCTAGAAACACTGCTTGCCGCAATTGATGGATTGCCAATTACGATTCTGAATGGGCCGGCATATCACGCGCTCAACAAAGCTGACGCCGCGATCGCCAAGGCGAAGAGGCACAAATAGCCATGCTATACCGCGTCTATAACCAGGGAGAAATCCCAACGCTGGCTCACGGCTGGCGGTCCATCGTCGCCTTGACGCCCGGCCGCAAATGGGTCACGCTCATCGACTGGACGACGCTTGAAACCGCCCGCATCGAGATTTCTACATGGCAAACGCTGAACCCGCTCGAAGAAACCGGCCTGAACCGCCGCAAGGTGCGTTCCGCCATGCGCCAACGCCTCAAGTACGCGACCGCCACCCGCGCAATCAATCAGGCTCTAAGCTTGCTCAAAGCTACGGCCCCATGACCGTCGGCGACGACATTCTGGACGACCTGTTCCATGGCTGCGCCTTCGCCGCCTACGTCGAGCAGGCCGTCATCGAGCAAGGTCCGCCCGACCTTGAGGCCACGCGGCAGCGGGCCTTCTGCTATTACGAGGAAGCCCTGGCCGCCAAGAACCGTCGCAGGGCATAATCCCGCTCGGGTAAAGCCCATCCCCTCGCCTCTCCCCAGACATCGGCATGGCTTCTTTCGATGCGGTCGCCGAGTCGCATTCATGGGTCTTTCTCGCTTTCGGCTGTCATCGCCGCACCATCAGGCCTCACTCGCGCGAACCTACAGCCGCAGCCGCCCGCCGCAACGAGACAAACCGCTTTCACCAAACATGTTCTTTCCAAAGCGTGAAGCTTCGGTTTCTCACGTTGCAGCGGGCACGAGCCGCAGGGAAGCGGCCCGTGGGCGTAAAGCCCGTCTTACGGCTGATTGGTCGCTCCCGTAAGGCCGCGATGGTCGCGGTCCTCGAAAGCAAAGGAGAAAGCCCCATGACCCATCCACTCGACATCCTCCCCTTCGGCGAATTCATTGACTCCGACTGGGACGCGCAAGACATCCGCGACTTGGTCCAGACCACCCCGCTCCGCTTCGACGACCAAGGCGTGCCGGTCGGCTACGAGAGCGAGCAGCTCTTCGGCCTGGAAGGGGCGCATCTCGGAAGCCGCTCCCTGTGAGCGGCACTTAACTCGAACAGAGAAGGACAAAGCCATGACAAATATCATCAAACTAATCGGCGAGATCGGCGTTGATGCTGGCCTGTGCTGGGTCGGCGACCCGTGCTACATCCTGCACAAGGAGCATCCGCCGAAGGCCATCGGCAAAGACTGGGAAGAATTCTGCGCCACCCTGGACGAGGACGAGCAATATCCCACGGCCAAGCAGTTCCACTACGACCTCGGCCATCCCGGCCTGGGTGTTGTCGTCTCGACCGGGTACGGCGACGGAGTATACCCCGTTTACGCTGAATTCAACGACGAAGGCCGGATCGCAAAACTGTGGGTCGAGTTCATCGCCGATGATGAGGACGACGACTCCTGACCGGGCGGCGCCTGAACAGCGCGGCTCACCACTCGCGTGATACGCTCCCTTTGGTGATTCGGATGCCGGTGACGACCGGCTCATCCGGCTCCGTCTTCTGGACGCCGGCGGCGATCAGGTCGTCGAGCTCCCGGATCCACAGCACCCGCTTCCACTCCAGGGCTTCGAGCAGCTCCCGGTCGAGCGATTTCCCGGTGATGGTCAGCGTGAACAGATCCCTGCCCTCGAAGTGAATGAGCAACGCCTCGGGAGAATCCAGGTTCACGCCGGTCAGCGAGCTGTAATCGAAGGAGCGAACGCGCCCCTGGCGGTTGACCAGCCTGAGCGAAGGCAGCAGCTCCAGCCGGCCGCGGAGGATGCAGTAAGACTTCCGCTCAAGCAGCCCCTCCTGATCCGCCTCAGCAGGGGGAGCGGCAGGAGCCTCCCCCTCCCCCAGGTACCGCTGCACCGCGCTTTGTTTTTGCGCCGCCCTGAGCTTAGGATTGAGCATGGCTTAACTCCCTCGGCCGGTCCTCGCCGGCGCGAAACCGATCGCGCAACTCCCCGGCCAGTCGCCGAACTCGCCTGGCCGCCTTGTCCCGCATGGACTTCATCGCATCCAGGTAACGCCGCCGCCGCTGCCGCTGATTCAACGCCTCGCGGGCGGCCGCATCCTTCTCCAGTTGCTGCCGGGCCTGCCATACCAGGGTCGCCGACCCCGATTGCTCCGAGCGCGCCACGGCCTTGCGCAGCGTCTCCTTGTCGTCGGTGTAGACGCGAAGGCCGAGCTTGCCGCGGCTGGCTGACACATAGAATTGCTGGGCCGAGGTGGCGCCCAGCGAGGCAGCGCTCTGCGCCACGAAGCAATAATCCTCATCCATTCCCTGGCTGGCGTGGCTTGTAATAATGCCGTGAGCCACATGACCAAAATCCTTACCGATGACCCAGCCGCGGTGGTCAATGATGTCGCCTTGGGCGGTGAATCCCGCGACAGTCACCAGGTCGCCGTTGTTGAGACGGTGTTTCTTGCCATCCTTGGTGTACCCGTTATGGGAAACCCGCAGCCTGTCACCCTCGGCCACCGGCAGGCTGGTGGTGCGGTACAACTCGAAGCGTCCGCCGCGTTCCAGCGGCAGCGCCCTGATCTCGCCGCGCGCGTCCCTCACCTGCACCATGCCGCCTTCGCTGCCCACGACTTCCACGCGGTCCCCGCTTTTGAATCCGGGCGCGTGCTGGTGCCACTGCACCAGGTCGCCCGGCTGGTACTGCACGGCGTCGGCACGCTGCGCTTCCGTTAAGCCTTTGCTTTCATAGCGCACGAAGGTGCGATCCTCCGCCCCGAGCCTGCCGCGATGACGCAATTCCTCGCGTACCGCCGCCGATGCCATCCGCCCTTCCGCGTGCGTAGGCGCCACGATGAGCGCGGTATGGCCGGCTTCCAGCGTATCCGCATAATCGCCGGCCAGGCGCCGGTAACGCTCGTCCGGCTCGGCGATCTCCTGGATGAAACCCCTGGCGTCGAGCCGATCAAACCCCGTCCCAGTCAGCCCTTCTTCGCTTAACGCCTCGATGGCTTCACGGTAGGCGAGGTCTTCCTGCCGGCGTATCCTGCTCAGTCTCACCGGTTCGAGACCGGCATGATCCTGCAGGATTTTGAGGACGCTGCCGCGGGGAACGCCGCGATGCTGCTGCGGGTCGCCCACCACGAGCACGCGGGCGTCCTGTTTCCCGGCCAGGTCGAACACCTCGCGAAGCGCCTCGGTCCCGGCCAGGCCGGCCTCGTCCACGAGGATCACGTTGCCCCTCACCTCCTGCTGCATTTCCTGGCTGCGCAGCAAGGAGGCTACGGTGTCGGCGGTAGCAAAGCCCTTTTCCCTGAGCACCCCGCGCGAGGCCCGCGCCGACGGTGCGATAGCGATTAGTCGCTGTCCCCTCTCCTCCAGCGCATCCGCCAGTTCGCGCAGCGCCGTGGTTTTGCCGACGCCGGCCTTGCCGATCAGCATTGACACCCGGTCCCGCGAATCAAGCAGCCGCCTGACGACCTCCTGCTGCCCGGCGTCGAGGTTGCGCTTGAAGACGTGCGGGTTGCCCCCGCCCAGCTTGTCGCACCGGCCGCGACCGTCCCGCGCGAATTCCACCATTGCCTGCTCCTCGGCCAGCACCTGCTCCGTCGTCGCTACCCGCCTTCCCTCAATGTCGGCGGCGATCAGCCCGTGCCCGGAAAGTTGCTTCTTCACGTCTTCCGGAAGGACCGAGCCGACGCCGTAGCGAAGCGCCTCGGCGAGAAGGAGTTTCTCCGAGACGGCACTGTCGCGGGCGAACACGTGACCTACGGCATGCTCCATTGCCTGGTCAGCCGTCACCGACGACGACGGCGCTCCTTCGCCGGACGCCGTGCCGCGCCACACCTTGTCCAGAGCCAGCCTTTCCGTGTCAGTCAGCCGGCTGTCCCAGTAGTCTTGCAGCTGGGCCGTGCTCATTCCCTCTTGCTTGCGTCGCCGCGTCTTGGCGCCCAACTCGGCTTTTTTCGACGCGTCGGTGATGCCGCGCTTCCTGGCCTCGGCCTCAACTTCCGCCGTCCGGCGGCTGAACTTCTCGATGACGGATTGCGGCACACCCGCGACCTCCCATCCCTTCGCGCGCCGCGCCGTCGCCAGGCCCAGCTCTTCCAGACGCCTGGCCAGCCGCGCCTCAAACGCCGCCTCCAGGTACGGCCGGTCTATGTGCAAATCGTAGAGCTGGGCGGCCTGCCAGCGCTTCTCGTGCTCGGCGAAGGTAAGGTTCATGACGTAGGCGTGAATGTGGATGTGCGGGTCGGGCTTCAAATCTTCTCCCGGCCGCGCCTCGGTGTGCAAGAACATGGCCCCGACCAGATTGCCCGTGGCCACGTCGCCATTCTGCCCGCCTCGCCTCAGCCTGGTTTTCATCGCCGGCTCGATGTCCTCGCTGAGCGTATCCCGGACGCTCTCGCGAAACGCCTCCAGGATACGTTCATCACCCGTGCGTGCCCACAGGGCGCTAATGCTCTTCGGCGGCGAGAACACGAAGTCGCTGCCCGGCCGGCGATCCGCCACGTCGCGGACGGTCAGCCGCTGGCCCGTCTCCGGATGCTTGTTGTCGGCCAGGGCGAAGAAATCGGCCTGCGACACTTCCCCGGCCAGCCCCAGTCGCGCCGCGCCCTTGCCGAACCAGACGCCGGGAGTATGACCTTCCTCGCCGTAATAGTCCGGCCGGTTCAGGCTCTCGCGGAAGTAATTCTTGGCAGCAGCCGCAGACCTGGATTGAACGATGCGCAACATGATTCGCCCCTGCATGGTTCCGACCAGCTTTCGAATTATAGGCAACCGAGGCAACAGTAAAGAGACTTTTTCTATCGCAGGTTGTAGAAGCGTAGTGCTAGCAGGCGTGTCCCCTAAGCGACGCTTAGGTAATAAGCCACTTGGCAAGTCGTATAATTTGCCCAGGGCAAAACCGGCCGTTCCGAAAGTCAACTGACTAGGCGGCTCGACGACGTGGTTACTGGAGGTCAGGTCAATAGGCTATCATGCCGTAGGATTGGCAAGAAGGTATTATGTCTAATCGGTGGTCATGAAGACCTAAAGGTATTCTTGGCGGACTGTAAGCACGTTGACACGCTATCCGTGCGTTGTGATAGGTTGATGGGATGATTACCTGTTTACATGTTATCATGTTAACATGTTAACATGTCGTCTTGTCGGCAGACATGTTTACATGATAGCCATCCAAACAAATTGCTTGCTATCATGCCGCGGTTCGGTGTATGGTCCGCGGCATGATTATCGTTGTCGCTAACTCAAAGGGCGGCGTAGGCAAGAGTACCATTGCCGTCCACCTCGCAGCCTGGCTTCACCAGCAGGGCCACCAGGTGACCCTCGCCGATTGCGACACCCAGCACAGCAGTTCCGATTGGTTACAGGAAGCCGAGCCCGATATCAAGACCGTCCGCCTGGGCAGCCCGGACCAAATCCTCGACGAGCTGCCGGCCATCGCCCGAGACTCCGACTACGTTGTGGCCGACGGGCCGGGGAGCAACACTGAGACCAGTCGAACCCTCTTGCTGTGCGCCGATCTGGCAGTGGTGCCGTGCAAGGCCAGTATGCTGGAGGTTCGGGCGCTCAAACAGGCCACTTTGGCCCTTCAACACGCACATCGAATCCGGCGAGGCCGGCCGCGGGCCGTCATCGTGCTCAGTATGGTCGGCAAGAACTACCGCCTGACACAAGACATGCGCGACGCCGCCGCGGGCTTGCGTTTACCGGTGGCCAAAATCGCGCTCACCTTAAGACAAGTGTACGCCGACGCCCCAGGACAAGGCGTCGTGGTCTGGCAGCTGGGCGCCCGGGCACGTGAAGCTTCGCGGCAGGTCCAGCAACTCTTCCGAGAGTTGCTGCCCAAGGCCCAGAAGGTGCACGCCAAGTCAAAGCCCAAAAAGGCCAAAGCCAAGCCGAATTCACACGTCAAGCCATCGCAAGCCGCATAGGGGGGACCATGGCAGAACGCAGGGCACTGTTGGAAGGACTCGCCAACCTGGAGGACATCGATCCGGATCAGGCAGAGGAATTCATTAACACCGGAAAGACTCGCAAGGCCGCCAGGACATCCGCTCGCGCGCCCGAGGCCACAAAACAGGCTACCGCCCAGCCGCCGCTTCCGCAATCCATAGTGGCAGCGGCCCAGGTATCCGCACCTTCCCTCTTGACCGGAGTCGGCCGCGTGCCGATTGGTGCCCGCGTCCGCACCGAACTGGCGGTCGCACTCAAACGCGCCTCGCTCGAACGACAGTTACAAGGCATTCAGCCCTTCGCAGTTCAGGAGATTCTTGAATCGGCCGTTGAACTCTGGCTAGTGAAAAACGGGCATCCTCTGAAGTAAACGCAAGGGGCACGGCTGGTCCCCTCAACCCGTTTGACACCAGGCCCCGCGGCGTGATACGGATGGACATCCAGCTCAGGTCACGCAGGCGCTATGACGGCCGACTCAGTTGTTCAACTCACCAATCAGCAAAAGAAGCTCATTGAGGCGTCGACGGCCATACGCGGCGCTCCGCCGGAGCGAATCGATTTCCTGCATGCCGTCCAGTGTCAGATCGGTATTCCCTACCGCAATCCCGGCGACTTGCGTGAGTGGGACCACAAGCAGGGCAACGCTTCGCTGCGCATCGAGGCCGGAGCCGTCGTTGATCCAACCGGTAAGTTCGTGCATGTGGGCCTACCTTACGGCGAAAAGCCCAGGCTGGTGCTCATCCACCTCGCGACGGAGGCGGTCCGCACAGGCTCGCCAATCGTTGACGTGGAAGATTCCATGACTGCCTTCGCCCGATCGCTGGGCATGGAGACCAACGGCCAGCAGCTCAGGTCCCTCAAGGACCAACTGGCTCGCCTGGCAGCCGCTACCGTTCGCATGGGAACCGTGGAAGAGGGGAGGGCCGTCCAGGTGAACACCCAGTTCGTAACCGCCTTGGAACTGTGGTACCCCACGCAGGCCGACCAGCGCGTACTCTGGCCGTCCACGGTGCGCCTGAGCGAAGAGTACTTTAAGAGCCTCGGCCAGCACGCCGTGCCGCTTGATCACCGGGCGGTCGCGGCCCTGAGGTCCTCTTCAATGGCACTCGACATCTACGCCTGGCTGGCTCAGCGGCTACACCGGGTTCCAACCGGAAAGCCCCAGTTCATCGCCTGGGATTTGATGTACGAGCAGTTCGGACAGGGGTTCGCCCGCATCCGCGATTTCCGCCGCAGATTCCTCCAAACCCTGCACCAGGTCGCCTCCGCCTATCCGGCGGCGCGGCTTTCAGCTGACGATAGCGGCCTCACCCTGTCGCACAGCCCGCCACCGGTTCCACCGCGGCCGAGTATCCCAAGGCTGCTCTAAGTGTGGCCAGTCGCTCAACTGAAACTGGTCAACCCTCTGATAAAACTGGAAACCGCCACGGTAAGTTGGTCGCGCGCAGGACCACCGGCAAGGGCTGGGAATTCCCAAAGTGGGACGAGGGGAGGGAGGGGGCAGGTGTCAGGCAAGCGATTGAACGGTCAAGAAGTAGCCACGGTAACTTGGTCGCGCTTTCCCCACAGGGCCGCTTGTGGACAACCGGCCGGACGAAGGAAGTTATCCACGGTAACTTGGTCGCGGGGGCCACGGTAACTTGGTCGCGCCCCTGACAGAAAACTGCGGATCAGGCCACGGTAACTTGGTCGCCCAAACCTATAGTAAGAATACCTATAACTTACTTACCTTTAGTTTATCGCGGCTTTTCTGTGGATAACTCGACACTTAAGCGAGACGCGCCCAAACCAGCCAAGGGGGCATTCAGGTAACCAAGACAGAGCGACCCATCCCATTCCCACAGAAATCGACCAGGAAGAGAAAAAAGGGGAGGGCTACCCTCTTCACAGTCCAAGGGTGCGTTCACGCTTCTGTGGCCTTCTTTGAGGCAAATTCCAAGGGAGTCAATTAACTTGAGCCGACTGATAACAGCTGGGCCTCGGCCAGCTTTTCGTCTGACTTTTCATGAAATCTAGTTTTCACAACAGGTTGTGTCGCTGCGTGGAACCCGTGCGACTGGAATCGGCGAGGAATTCATTTACAAAGTCCCCGATGTATTTCCGCCAACGCATTGCCCTGGAGCGACGACGCCAGGACCGGGGCCAAGTCTAACTCCGTAATCTTTCACCACGCCGTCCTGCCCGCCTTTTTCGGGGATTCTCCATTTGAAAACTGCCCGGCTCCCGATAAACTGATGCAAGATGCAGCATTTTGCTGCAACCAACACGGAGCCATCGTCCGACCGACCATGCACGCGGAGAACCGGCAGCCGGGCGAGATCGAGCAACATCTACGTGTGCTTGTTACCGGCGGCGTGAAAAAGGGCATCCGCCAGCTAGAGGTGGCCTGAACACAGGAGGCCACGAATCATGACAACGATCAACGGAACCTGCGGAACCTGCGGCCAACCTATCAACGTGGCCGGCGGCGGCCCTTTCGTTTGGGCAGACCTTGTTGCGCCACTTTGCCCCAAATGCGCCGACCAACGATTTCTGGACCGGGGAGGGGCGATACTTGCACTGAGGGGGATGTTGGACGGCGCGCGTTTTTCCCTCGGCACGGTCACGATAACGGCAGGGGCGGTCGGCGCTCTGGCGGAGGCAGCGCAGCACGCCGTCGAGTTCCTGACACGGCACGTGCAGGGAGATTGGGGCGCCTTCGGCTGCTGCGATCAGATCGATCTGACCGAAGACGAGTACCAACGGGGCTGGGTGGCGACCGAAGACTCAGGCAAGATCAACAAGAGTAACCTGCTCAACCAGCGGGACAGCCTGATGAGCGAGTACGCCACAGCCCGGGGACGGCGACTTTGGGTACTGACCCGATTGACCGGCAAATGCGGGACGACCGTCATGCTTCCTGAAGAGTATTGAACCAATAATCGCGTTCCCTCTTCTGCCTCTAACCACCCAATGCCCAGGGCTCTACTTGAAACCAGGCAATACCTCAATAAACTGATGCAAGATGCAGCATTTTGCTGCAACTAGCACGGGCCTGACCCCTGGGTCTTGTCATGCCCCGACGTAAGCAGCAGATGGAGCGGCTTTCAACGCCAGTCACGCCTGAACAGAAGGCGATCCTGGAGGAGATGGCCAAGCGCTCTCAGTTATCAGTCGCGCGCCTACTCCATGAGGCGGTAAGGGTATTCATTGAGGGACACCCTAACCGGAAGCTTGCCCTTTTCGATAACACCCAGCAGGCCGACCGCTAATGCGCTGCTCAAAAGATCCAAGAAAAAGCCGGGGCTTCCCATGGCCACGCTGCCATCTTCCATGTCTTTTTCCGGGCACGAAACTTTTCCCTTCCGCTATGCCTGGATGAAGAAGGGGCTCGACGCAGTTACTTCGGAGCCAGCCATTTTCAACCGCGACGAGGCAATGACCAACCTCGGCGTCGGCAAAAACATGGTCCGCTCGATCCGCCACTGGTGTTTGGCTGCCGGAATCATTCAGGAAGTTACTGTCTCAAAGGGCCGCACGCTTCAGCTCCAGCCGAGCCGCGTAGGATTCGCCCTGTTCGCTGATGAAGGTTGGGACCCATACCTTGAAGACCCCGCGACGCTATGGCTCCTCCACTGGCAGCTCTGTTCCAATATCAGACGGGCCAGCACCTGGTATTGGGCGTTCAGCCACTTCCATGAGCCGGAGTTCACCAAAGACGCCTTGTTTTCCGCACTCTCCTCCTGGGTGGTTTCCGCCGGCGTAAAGCGCATCTCACCTGCCTCGCTGCGACGAGATATCGACTGTTTCCTGCGCACTTATGTTCCCTCGCACAAGCCACTTGGCGAATTCCAGGAGGACACTCTCGACTGCCCCCTGGCCGAGTTAACCTTAATCCGTGAAGCCGGTGAGCGCGGATCGTTTCAGTTCAACCGCGGCCCGAAGCCAGAACTCCCAGACTCCATCGTACTGCACGCAGTTCTTGATTTTTGGGACAGATCGTTTCCCGCAACGAGCAGCATTTCCCTCAGAGATTTGGCCCACAGGCCAGGAAGCCCTGGGCGTCTGTTTCAGCTGGACGAGCACTCTCTCTCTGCCCGCATGGAAGGCGCCGAAGACCTAACCGAAGGTGCTTTCAACTTCGATGACACAGCGGGGCTCCGCCAACTTTATCGGCGAGCAGACTTTTCACCCTTCGCGTTGCTTGGAGCTCAATATGGGCGGCCGGCAGTATCCTTGGAGGCCCTGGCATGAGCGACAAGACTCCCTTGGCTCGCACGGTATCGGTTGCCCCGCGATTTTGCCGCTCGATTGCGCTTGCACGCGACTGGCATCGGCAAGAGGCAATCGACGGTTACTTGCTCACCCCCGCAGGCAGAGAAATGCTCCATCGCCTTGCCGACTCGCTGAGAGCCCGTTCCCCCGTCCGCGCCTGGACCTTGACAGGACCCTACGGCTCCGGGAAGTCGGCCTTCGCTCTGTTCACGGCCACTCTCCTGTGCGGAAACTCAACGACCGGCAGCCAAGCGCGCGCGCTCCTCAAAAGGGAGGACCCCACGCTTTGGAGGCATTTTTTCCCAGGGAGAGCACCAGCCAGAGAAACCCTATGCCCGATACTCATCGCCGGCACCAGAGAGCCTCTGGAGCAAGCTTTAGCTGCCGCCCTTGAAACTTCGTTGCGAAGCCTTCTTGGCGACCGACTGCCCAAGGAACTGGTGCGTGCATTTGACGCCGTGAAGACACGCGCGAGCACCGATCAGCGCACTGCCGCAGTCACGAGTCTGTTTGAGACTGCGCTCGACGTGGTTTCGAGCCGGAACAAGGCCGAAGGGTTCCTGCTCGTCATTGATGAACTCGGCAAATTTCTTGAGTACGCGGCTTACCATCCCGAGCAAGGAGACATTTTCGTTTTGCAAGCTTTAGCCGAGCTTGCCGCCCGCTCGGAGCGGCCGTTTTTCCTTCTCACCATTCTCCACCAGGCGATGGACCGCTACACCGAACAGGTTTCCCCTGGCCGCCGCCAGGAATGGGCGAAAGTTCAAGGCCGTTTCCAGGATGTGGCATTCGATGAACCGACTGAACAGGTTCTTCGGCTGCTTGCGCGCGCGATCGAGCAGAAAGGCATCCACGCCCGACAGTTTGCCGCGCATGGGCAGTCACTAGCCAAGTACGCACGCCAGCTTGCACTTACACCGCCGAGAATCAGCGATGGAGAAGCGACCTCGCTCCTTGCCGCGTGCTCGCCACTTCACCCTACCACGGCCCTTCTCCTTGGCCCGCTATTCCGTCGCCTAGCCCAAAACGAGCGCTCGCTATTTGCTTTTCTCACTTCCGGCGAAGCCTTCGGATTTGGACAGTTCCTCAACGAGAGCTTTTATCCCGACCTCTACCGGCTTGATCGGCTCTACGACTACGCTGTCACCACATTAGGCTCGAGCCTGTATGCGCTTCACAGGGGCAAAGTTTGGGCGGAAATCCAGGATGTGCTTGAGCGCCTGCATGATGCCTCTTCGCTCGAACTGCGTGTCGCCAAAGTCGTCGGGATCATCCAGGCCCTGGGTTATGCAGCCGGATTTCCTGCCTCCAAGGAGCTTCTCCAGTTTGCCCTCGGTGGCGACGGAGTGCACGAAAAAGACGTAAATCGCGCGATTGCAGCCCTCGAAAAACGGTCGCTGATCGTCTACCGCCGGCATGCCGGCGGATACGCGCTCTGGGAAGGAAGCGATCTCGATATCGACCAACTCCTGGGCGAGGCCAGACCGTCCATTGATCCCAGCCGCAGCCTGCAAGCCTATCTCAAGGAACTGGCCCCGCCACGGCCCCTTGTGGCACGGAGTCACTCTTACCACACAGGAACGCTCCGCTACTTCCACGTTCTCTATGCTGATCGGGACCATCTCGCAGAGGTTTACGCGCAGCAAATGGGAAGTGCCGACGGTCGGGTTATATACTGTCTCCCCCTAAACGCGGAAGACCGGAAGGCGTTTCAGACCCTTCTCACCGATCACGCCTACGTGAAAGACCCACGTACCATTCTGGCCCTGCCGACAGAACTTCTCGACCTTGAGGATACATGCCGGGAGCTTGCGGCGCTCCGCTCTGTCCGCGACAACACTCCCGAACTTGCAAACGACGCCGCCGCAAGGAAGGAGCTCCGGGCACGGCTTGCCGCCATGGAAAACCTGCTAGTCAGTCAGCTACGGCGCGTATTTCGACCCGGTAGCGCGGATGGACCAACATGTCGATGGTTCCGCCTCGGCAAAGAGACTACCCTTGCCACCCCCCGCTCTTTCAACGAGCTCTTATCGCAAATCTGCGATGAGGTCTATTGGGCGACACCGCGCTGGACCAACGAACTGATCAATCGCCGTTCGCTCTCCTCGGCCGCTGCCGCCGCTCGCCGCAATCTCATCGAGGCTATGATTGAGCACCAGCTAGAGGAGGCGCTCGGCATCCAGGGAACCCCGCCCGAGCGGAGCATGTATGGATCGATCCTCGCCGCATCTGGGCTGCACCGAAAAGGCGACAACGGATGGGCGTTTGGGCCGCCCCGCAAGACCGACAAGCCTCTGACGGCGGTCTGGAAGGCGGTAGAGAACTTCTTCAACGAAGCCGAAGGGCGACAGCGACCGGTTGCTGGCTTATTCACCGTGTTGCGAGCTGCGCCGTTCGGGCTGAAGGACGGTGTGCTACCTGTCCTCCTGGCGGCGGCGCTGCTCTACGGTAACACTGAGGTCGCTCTCTATGAAGAAGGAACGTTCGTGCCTTCGCTGACCACCGCGGTCTTCGAGCGCGTCCTGCGTTCTCCTGAACAGTTTGAGGTACAGCGTTGTCGGATAGCCGGCCCGCGCGCAATAGTGTTCACGAAGTACGCGGCCATGCTCTCGGGAGTGCAGGAAGCGGACAGCGACAAGCCAACGCTACTGACGGTCGTTCGGCCGCTCCTGCGATTCGTACAGAAATTGCCGGAATATGTCTCCAACACTCAGCAACTTAATCCAATTGCAAAGGCCGTCCTCGGTGTTCTCCAACAGGCCCGCCAACCGGATCGATTGCTCTTCACTGACCTTCCAGGCGCCTGCGGGTCACGGCCGTTCGGTCTCCGAGGCAAGCCGAAAACAGAACAGATGGAGACCTACTTCGGTACGCTCCGCTCTGCCCTCAGTGAGCTGCAACAGGCCTACCCCAAGTTGCAGGCCGAAATCGCCCGTTTGCTGGCGGACGCCTTCGGCCTCAATGGACCAGCCCCAGAGCATCGTCTGGAACTGACGCACCGGGCGAAGCTAGTATCCGACCTGACAGTGGAGGCGAAACTGAAGAGTTTTTTGCAACGGCTTACCGACGCAACAAGCGACGACGCTATTTGGCTGGAATCCCTCGCGGCGCTTCTCGGCGGAAAACCCTCTCGGGCTTGGAACGATCAGGACCGTGCCCGGTTCGAGGTCAATCTCGCCCTTACAGCGCGCACATTTCGGCATTTCGAGTCCTTGGCGTTCGAGATGGAACGACAAGGCGCGCCGATCTTGGATGGCGACGACCATGCATTACGCGTGGCTGTCACACTCCCCAGATCTCCCGAGGTGGAACGAGTCGTCCGTATCCCCGCACATATAGCCCCCAGGGCGGAACAGGTGCAGTGTGAAATCCGTCGATTGCTGGACAGCGCCGATTTTCTAAGAGATCACGAATTGAGTGCAGCTGTGCTCGCCCAGATCGTCCGCCAATTGTTGGTCGAGGAAGTGCGAGACGGGTGATAACGTTCGAGGGCAAGGATAACAAGAATGAACAGGGCGTTCCAAGAGCTGGAGACACATATGGCCAACGTTCACCATGTCCTCTCGTTATCGGGCGGGAAGGACAGCAGCGCCCTGGCCGTATATCTACGCGACCGCATCCCTGATCTTAAGTACGTGTTCTGCGACACAGGAAAGGAGCTGGAGGAGACCTACGCGTATCTGGACGACCTGGAGGCGTATCTCGGCAAGGAAATTATCCGGCTCTCCGACGACCGAACCTTCGACCACTGGCTTAAGTTGTACGGAAACTACCTGCCATCCTCGAACATGCGCTGGTGCACGAAGATGCTCAAGATAAAGCCGTTTGAGCGTTGGGTGGAGGAGCAACTCCATAACGACCCGGTGCTGATGTACGTTGGCATCCGCGCCGACGAAGATCAGCGCAAAGCATACGTATCGACCAAGCCGAACATTAAGGCCGTTTATCCTTTCAAGGAAGCAGGGATCGACGAGGCGGAAGTCTATCGTATTCTTGCCGACGCGGGCCTTGGACTGCCCAGCTACTACGAGTGGCGTACTCGATCTGGCTGCTACTTTTGTTTTTTTCAGCGCAAGATCGAGTGGGTCGGTCTTTTGGAACGCCATCCTGACAAGTTTGAAGAAGCCAAGGCCTACGAAAAAGTCGATGCAGAAACCGGCGAACGCTATACCTGGAACCAAAAGGAGTCCCTGGCCGAGCTTTCGGATCCAGCGCGCGTGCAGGAGATCAAGGATAGGCACGGAAAAGCGATGGAGGCAAAGCAGAAACGCCGAGTTAATCTCCCGCTTGTCGAAGTGTTTAGCGAGGCACTCGAAGACGAGGATGATGATGAGCCTTGCTACTTCTGCCACACCTAGTCGCGACTGGTTTGGCAAGCTTTGACCGCATCAGGCATCGTGCCGGAAAGGCCGGTAGCAGGTATGTCTGAGGATGATATTCGAACCAAGGTTGTCTATTGTTGGCTCGCCCATTGCGGGCTGGACCCTGCCGAGATTTCAGTCGAAATCGGCTTTGAGATTCGATTGGGCCGTTCGACCTATCGCGTCGGGCAGCGGCTGGCAGCGGATGGAGAACAAAGCGGCCACACTGGAACAATCGCACGCCCGAGGGCAGATATCCTCGTTCGTCGCGCAGGCAAGAGCCTGCTCGTGGTGGAAGTCAAAGCACCCGATGAGCCGCTGAACGATGAAGCCCGGGACCAAGGAATTTCATACGCCCGACTTCTACCAAACATTGCCCCGTTCGTGGTTCTAACCAATGGCAAGGAATCGCAGATCTTCGACAGCGTCACCAGAGAAGCGATAAACGGAGAGCTGATTCCCTCAGATCATCCAACTGTCAAGAATGGTTTCCGCGTGAGCGCCGACGCTCTTTTTCTCAGGGCGGAGGCTCTTGAGCTTTTTGTATCATTATCGGCGGATAATCTTCACGTTTTCTGCGAACGTCAAACCGCCTTCAGAATGAGCAGGCTGCGAGGCGACAAGCCCGAGTCAGGGAAGAAGTACATCCCCGTCCTCTACGTCGAACGGCCGCTTGCCCAACGGCGCCTAATGGAACTGCTTGAGCAGAGGCAAGAGCGGGTCATCGCGGTTGTCGGTCGTCCCCAGGTCGGCAAAACGAACTTCCTCTGCCACGTTGCCGAGGACCGCCTCAGCCAACGGCGCGCGACGCTTTTTTACCCGGCTGCCTGCCTCACTGATGGACTGCTGCGTGAGCTCATGGAAGACTTTGGATGGGCCCTTAATGAGCATTCGGCGCCTTCCCAACTCGTCGCAAAGCTGGTTTCCATCCTCAGACGAGCGAAGACAAGCCTCGTACTCTTCGTAGATGGATGGAACGAAGCCGATGTTCAGCTGGCTCATGCGATTGACTTGGAATGTGAGCGCTTGGCAAGTGGCGAAATCCAGATTGTCATCAGTTTCACCCACTCGGCTGCCAGCCGTCTCCTTGTCCAGTGCGGCAATCCTACTTTCATCGCCGACCGGACTTCAATCGGCAAACATGGCGCAAGCCTGCTTGCGGTCGATCCGGAAGCTGCGAAACGCCAAGGCCACTGGAGCGTGGTGACCATCGAGCAATTCGATGATGATGAAAAGGATGAGGCATATAAGCGCTATTCGCGGTACTACCAGGTGCGGGTTCCGGAGAATCACGCGAAAACAAAGGACCCATATCTGCTTAGCGTGGCGATGCGGCGCTACGCACGGGGAACAATGCCCGCGCTGCTCGATGAGCCCGACCTGATTGAGGAATGGCTGACAGAACGCGTCGCACGATTGCGCACCTGCCCAGAGTTTGATGGTCGGCTGGCCCTGGCGGAATTGGGCAGGGCGATGCATGAATTAGGCGCTCCATTGCCAGAGCGCCGAGTCAAGGAGCGGTGGGGGCTTCCGGCAGTTACCCCGATCCCGCAGGGCATGTTTGAATCGGCCCTCTTGATGCCGTTCTGCGGCCCCTCAGCGGAACGACACATCGATTTCTACAATGGCCGTGATCGGGACTTCGTCATCGCCACTTGGGCGCTGCAATGGTTGGACCGCCTCCGGGGAGGCAAAGACCTTTGGCACGAGTTCTCCAGCGCAGCCAAAACCAATGCCGGGCTAGACGCACTGTTTTGGTTCTTTCGCAACCCCGAGGCCTTCGGCCTCCTGCTCGGAGAGGGTGAAACGCTCCCAGCGGTAGATGACACGTGTGTGCTTCGAGCGCTTCTGTCTGCCACAGGCTATTTCGCTCGGCGAAATGCGCTCGGCGTCCCGTGGCATCGCGACGGAGTTGCTCTGGAACGATTGGATTCCGCGCTAGCCAATGCACAACCGTGGGTCGATACCCTAACCAACGTGGTGCGAACGCATGCCGATGCGATGGTGCGGATCGAGGCTCTTAAAGCGCTGGTCGCATTCCTCGATGAAAGAGAAGTCCTCGCTGAGCTGTTCTCGGATCACACCGCCGTCTCTGACCTTGTTCCGGGACTGCTCGAAGTCCACAGCGAGTTTCCTTTGGCATTTGGGTCAGCGGGCATGGTCGTCCTGGAAGCCATCGCAGAACTACATTGGCAAGAAGTTGGTCACGACAATGAGGAAGACTCACGTGTGCTCGCCACTTTGATCGCTGCCACCGGCAGCCAAAGTCGGGTTGTTCGCGAGGGCGCTTATGCCTGTTGGGCATTCCTCACGCCCTACCGATTCCTCTCTCACATCGTGAACTCACATAGATCAGCTGACGTCCTTCAAGAAACCCTCACCGGCGCGGAGAACGCCGCGGCCCAGATAGAAGGGTCATTTTACGGCGAGCCAATGTGCCCTAGTCCGCTAGAGGGCCTAAAGGGATGCACGGACCTGATCCTGTTGGAACACAATAAGCTTCGTGAACTCTGCCATCGGCTGTGCATGTGCAATGGCGTGCAGCATATCGCTCCGCGCCTGGCGGAAATAAGAGACACGCTTTGGGACATGCTTCCACCATCGGAGAGGGAATCGCTGGCCTGTCCGCCCCATCGAGATGCACCAGGACAGAAGTACCTTTTTGAAGACCTAAAACAGGAGACCGGAGAGCACGCCACCCAACGGTTGAACGCGCAGGGAGCAGTGCAATGAGGTTCCGTTTTGCCGCACGGGTCATCGCGCAACTTGGAGCCGAACTCATCAGCTCTGATGAGATCGCACTGTTTGAGCTTGTAAAAAACGGCTTCGACGCTGGTTCACCAGTGGCGCGCGTGGAAATCCGCTACCTGCTGCCGGTTTCGCTTATTCGACAATTAGAGCACGAAGCACGCCGACTGTTCCACGCCGGTGAAACCCTGGATCGTGTCAGAGCTATCCTTCTTCAGAGCTGTCAGCCTCCTACGGACACTGGACAACCTCCCGGCGAACTCGCGCTGCCACCACAAGCCTTTACAGAGCTCCAAATGCGCCTTGAGCAGCAATCGACCAACGACGCGCTGATCCGTGAACTTCGTGCCCTCAATACTATCCGCGTCATTGATGACGGTCACGGGATGACGGAAGATGCGCTTGCCCAACATTTCCTCACAATCGGCACGACGTTTCGCTACGAACAACATCGAGCATACGAAGAGGGAGCCACCCAAGGTGGCATACCGCCTGCCGGAGAGAAAGGTATCGGTCGCTTATCCGCAATGCGGCTTGGTAACGACCTCAGCATCCATACGTGGGTCAAGGATGCGTCCGAGGAACATCTGCTCGTCATCGACTGGCGGCTGTTCCACGCCCACGCGGCCGCCGCCGCAAACGATATTCCTGTTCAATACGAACCGAGGCCCCGGCAGCATGCTGCTGACTCCAGCGGCACAATCCTCACCGTTTCCGATCTCCACTCGTCGTGGGATCGCGCCAAGACAGTCGAGGTGACCGAGAAAAGCCTCTCAAGATTCATGGATCCATTCACCTCCCGCCGAACGCGGATCGTCAAGGTATCTTGGAACGAAGAGCCTCTCACAATTCCACCCGTCGGGCGCAGCTTCCTCGATGCTGCTCATAACGGCATGCGCGGCAGCCTCACGTTCCACGATCACGACCGTTTTCAACTCAACATCAATTACTGGTTCGCTAATGAAAACGGGGAGCCACAACGCTTCGCCCGCACGTACACATCAGCCGATTTCGACAAGCTTACAGACGCTGACGTTGTTCAGGTCGGGCCATTTGAATTTGAACTGTACCACTACAACCGCCGAAAACTGCGCGATATCCCTCTCGTTGCAACGAGGCAAGAGTTCAAGGCGTGGCTGGACTCCTGGTGCGGCGGCCTGATGCTTTACCGCGATGGAATCCGGGTAATGCCGTACGGCCGGATGCCCGACGACGACTGGCTCGGTCTCGATGAGATGGCACTGCGTGGCAAAGGCTTTCGCGTCAATCGCATCCAGACGACCGGTTGCGTACGCATTTCACGTTCCCGCAATCCTCTGCTGCAGGATCAGACCAACCGCGAGGGGCTCATCGATAACCCAGCGTCCCACAGCTTCCGGCGGCTCCTCCGAAGGACGATTCGTGAACTGTTCGTCCGGGAACTCGACAGGTCCCAACGGGCCGATGAGGGAGCTGGCGAGCATCTTGCTGAACGCAGCAACGAGGCACAGTCATTATTTGAGGAGGCGGCTGAAGAGCTTATCCAAGCGGCTGCCGCGGGGAACCAGGCAGCATTCACCACGGCCAGGGAACGACTGCACAGCGCCCTCAATGGGCTCCGCCGCCTAAATGAGGAAGTAGAAAGAGCCCTCGCCACACGCGAGCTACAGAAGACCGAAATCCTTGAGCTCGCTGCAACCGGGCTCTCGGCAGAATCTCTGGCACACGACCTAGAAGCGTCCCTCGATGCGGCCATGAGCGAGACGCTCGGGGCATCCCGATCTCTTTCATCAACCTCTACTCTCCGCAGCTCCCTCGATCACCTTCGAGCAGTTTTCAAGTCATTGATAGTGCAAATTGCTGCGATTAAACCAGGGCCCGCAAAACGCCGGCGGCGGCCATCCAAGTTCGACGTTCGCACCATTCTCGACCAGGTGACGACTTTTTATGCATCAAACCTGCAACAGAACGAGATCGCGCTCCACGTGGAGACCGGTCCGGCGGACCGACCATTCCGCATTCGCGCTGTGGACGGCCACGTTCGGCAGATTCTCGACAATATCCTCCGCAACGCCATTTACTGGATCGTTGACACGCGTGCAAAGTACCCCGACACCCCCGAAGGGATAATCAACATCACCCTCGACTACCGCTCACGGCAGTTGATTATCCAGGATTCCGGCGTCGGCGTCGCGCAGGAGGACGTTGAATGGGTTTTTGAAGCATTTAACACACACCGAGAAGGCGGCCATGGCCTCGGCCTCTACATCGCTCGCGAGCTAGGCCACTTTAATGGCATTGATGTCACGATCGACAGGACACACCGCAACCGATGGAACCGTCATGATCGGTTCCTCGTGAACTTCTCCAATTGTTTTGTGGAGGAGTGACACGGCAATGCCAAGGAGTACGCCATCTCCGGACACTGGAGACCCGCGCAATCTCAACGACCTTCTGACAGAGCAATTGCGGCAGCTGGATCTCACACGCGCGGTTGCCGTCGATAACCGGCTCGAAACCTCAGTAAGTCCTGCCAACTGGATTCAATTCCTGGAGCAAGTTCAGCGCGAGCATGAGGAGCACTATCGCCGTATCGTGGAGACTTTGGATGCGGCCGGGCATTCGGAAATCCAAGCCACGCCTACTCTTGAGCTGATCGCGCAGCTAAGGCAATCCCTCCCGCCCGAAGCACTCCAAGCAATCGGCGCGCTCCTCGATGGCGTCATGGCCAAGTACGGCGAGTTAGAACTCATGCGCCTTGAGGAGTACTTGGCTGGTGTTGGCGTCCGCATGGAGCCCTATACATCCATCGAAGGAGTTCCGCTGGACGCCACTCTCTATTTCATCGACTACCGTATTAACGAAGACGCGGCTGCAGCCGGGGATGAGGCAACCCAACTGCTACGTCGCATCGTCCGCAAAGTGCAGGAAACAAAGAAACCGCCGGCAGTGTTCCTCCTATCGCGAAACATCCCCGCGACCTCAGATGAATGGCAGCAAGTTGCCGAGCAAAGTGGCTTTTTTCGCTTCAATTTCCGATACCGTGACAAACCTGAGTTGGTGCAGTCACCAGAGCACTTCCAGTTCTTCTTGCTGGACTCACTCTGGTGCATGACGCTCGGCATCGCGTACTTCACGCACCTCCAAAGCATGAAGGAATCTGTCAAGCGCGTGGCCGACCAGGTGACCGAGCGAATTCTGGGACTTACTCCAGCCGACTTCGGGATGTTCGCCCAGCAGGTGCTCCAGGACCCGTCCGGCTTCAAGGCGACCAATCATTTGTTCTACCTGTTCACCAATCTTCTGCGCGTCGCCCTTACAAATGACGAGGCAGTTCAACAGTCCGTTTCCTCGTTCCGCCAAACACTGACGACCCACCTTCCGCGTGCGTCAGTGGAGTCGGAGAGCCATGCGCTGCACCGTATTCATGCCGAACTACTCTACGATCGCTCCCGATGGGTGCTGGACAGCCCGCTTAGTTTTGGGGATATCCTGTGGGCGCCTGCCGAAAGCACATCGGTCTTCTTCCTCGTGCTCACGCCCGAGTGTGACCTCGATCCACACGGCCGCGGACGACCGAAGGCCTCGCAAATCATCACGCTCCGCGGACAGGTGCGCGATGCGCCATCCGAAGGCGATAACATTGTGGTCACTCCACTCGTCCCTACAGCGGAAGGGCAATATCGCTGGATGCTGTGGGACCTCCGTCATCCGGTCGTCCTAGAGTACGAACAACTCCAGGTTGCTCAGCCCCGACACGTTAAATGGGGCAGGCTCCATCAGGAGCATGGTGAGAAGATTCAGCAGCGATTCGCGACGGATCTACTTGCCGTCGGCACCGAGGATATCGTCCAGAGTTCCAAGAGGCATACCGTGCAAGTCTGGGGCGGCCGCAGACAGGACCAACTTCTCGGGACCATGACACTTTTTGAAATGCGCCTGGAGAATGAGACCTATTTTGCATTCGGCCCCGAATGCTATTTCCTCTTCCGACAACCAAGACCAGTGATGCCAGCGACGACTGTCTACGAGCTTCAACGATACACGGCCGAAGCCGACTTCCGCCAACAATGCGGCCAATCAAAGCTGTACCTGAAACTGATCGGACAAAGCTACCACTTGGTCAACCGATTCGCTGGCGATCCTGGCGATGCATGGTCCCCGCCACAACCACAGACCGATCCATCGTCGCAATCGAACCCCGAGCCATCGACACCCGCGGGCACCGATTCAGCACATTCTTCCCCGGGCGCGGGAGAGGCAAGTCCGCCACCGTGAGTGCAACACTTCGGCCCGTGGCCGCTCAGGTCCCTGTAACTGCAATTTGTCGCGCGGCCCTTGCAGCCCGCCACCTCCATCCGTAGAATGCCGATGATTGGCCGAAACCGCCCTGGGCTGACCACCTGGCAGCTTGGGACAAGGCGCTGAGGTCAACAGACCCCTCCGCTCTGACCAATCAATCGAAAAATCCGTGTTCCAGTGCCCGCGCCCCGTGGCGTCACGGCAGGCGTATGCACTATTACAACCTTCTCCGGCAAAAACCGCCGGGGACGAAGGAGTTGTACGATGCGCTATCAGTCAGACGGTGTTGCTACGAAACTGGAGCCGGCACCCGCGCCGGAGGATCAAGTGACCGAGCGCGTGCCGCTGGTGAAGGCGGACGCGGCCATGCTGTCCCTCAGGTCGTCCGGCCATGACTTTCCCAGCGCCGCTGGGGAGGTGATCGACAACAGCCTGGAGGCCGGGGCGAACGCTGTCAAGGTCCGCACGTTTGCCTCGAAGAAAAAGGTCGGGAAGAACACCAACGCCACCGAAGTCATCGAACGGGTCGCCATCGGTGATGACGGCGAGGGGATGGACTTAACCGTCTTGCACCATGCCCTGCAGATGGGCTATTCCAGCCGCTACAACAGCCGCATCGGCCTCGGCCGTTTCGGCGTCGGCGCCAAGCTTGGCGGCATCAGCCAGGCTCAACGGATCGAGGTTTTCTCTCGCCAAGGCCCGGACTCACCCTGGCTCTGGACCTACATCGACCTGGAGGAGATTCAAGGCGGGCAGGATGAAATTCCGCTTCCGGTCCCTGCCGAATTGCCGGAGGATTGCACCGACCTCGCTGGGCCGGAGCACGGAACCCTCGTCATCTGGTCCAAGACTGACCGGTTGCAAGAGCGAGAGACGGGCGGCGCCCGGCTGGCAAGCCACCTGGAAAAGGACCTGATTACCTATATTTCCCGTACCTTCCGCAAGTTCCTTGACGGCGGCAAGCAAATCTGGGTCAACGAGCTTCCAATCAAGCCGCACGACCCGACCTTCCTGATGACTTCCACGCGATTCCACCAGATCGCCGAAAAGACAACCCTCAAGATTCCGAACTTCCCCAGGACGTTCAAGTTTCCCCGCGCGGTCGCCGACAAGGTTTTCTACGACTCCAAGACGAAGCTTCTCACCTACAAAGGGGTCATGTCCGAGCAGCAACGGCAGCAGCTGCTCGCGCTTGCCGAGCGGGAAGACTTCACTGCCGCCGTCGAGGAGCAGCTGGGCCGCAAGCCAACGAGCCAGGAACTGAGCGAGCAGTCCGCCGCGTTCAAGTATGCCATCGAAGACCTTTTTGACCGCTCCAACCCGGACCCGGTTGCTACCGTTTTGCATAGCAACAGCTTCGAGTTCCCGATTCCGGGAAAACCAGGGCAGACTTCCTCGGTTGAGGTCACAGTGACCCTGCTTCCGGAGAAGTTCTGGCAGCGCGAGAAATTCAAGGACCGTCCCGGCGGAGCCCCACGCAATGTCGAGCGTCGCATTGACGAAAACGAGGGCATTTCGATTCTCCGGGCCGGTCGCGAGATCTTCTACGGCCCGCTGCCTCGGGTTCAGCCCAAAGTACGAGAGGAAGACCGTTTCATCGGCATCGAGATCCGCTTCCGCCCGGAGCTTGACGAATGCTTCAAAGTGCGCAACGTCAAGAAAGGCGCCGAGCCGGTCGAAGGCTTGCGCGACAAGCTGCGCGACGAGATCTTCAGTACTGTTAAGACCGGCCGTAACCAGCTCCATTCCCGCTACGCGACCCTCAAGGCAAAGGAGCAACGCGACTCCGGCATCCACGCCGAAGCCGAGCAAGTCGTCCAGCAGGCCAAGGACATCTCCCCCAAGCCCCGCGCCGGCGAGAACATGCCTGAGCCTGAACGCAAGCGAAGGATTGAAGAGGCGGCGGATGTTCTCACCCGCGACGACCCGGGCAAGCGAAAGGATGCCGTAGAAGCCATCACGAGCCGTCCCCTGTCCATCGTCCCGCGCGCCTGGCCAGGCGGAGAATTCCTTCAAATCGAACATCTCGGCGGAAACGCCATCGTCTACCTTAACACGCAGCATCCTTTCTACGCCGAGGTGTACTCCAAATTGGTAAACGCCATGGACCCAGGCGCCGAGGTAAATATCCCCGCCCTGGCCCGGCTCATTCAGGTCGGCCTTGACCTGCTTCTTCTCTCCTACGCGCAAGCCGAAGGCGTGGAGAAAGACGCGGACGAAAAGTATGCCAACCTTCGCGGGTATTGGGGAATCCACCTGAAGACCAATGTTCAGCAATGGGCTAGGACCCAGCCTGAAAACATTCGTGACTCCCAGGAATTCCCAGCGGCCGCTGACCAACCCCCGCCCGAACCGGAAGCGTAAGGCCAGCGAAGGCTCAGGCGCGCCCGTAACTGTTGACTGTACAGGCCGCTTCGCGAAAGAAGCCGCCACGTGACGTTCGGATTCTCAGACTCCTGGTGGGGCACTAACTGGCTCGTCATCATCGAGCGACGGCCCCGGTTGGTGCCCCAGAATCTTGTCCATTGCATCCCTGTGGCCAAAACGCCGCAGAAAAGGAGCATCCCATGGATTATCAGCAGATTTGCCTAGACCTGATCCGCGCCGACCACGAAAGCGAAGTGGCAGGCATTCTGGCCCACCACGCGCTTGACGCCGACCAGCACTGGTGCCCGCTCGGCGGCATCGAGAATAACCAAAGCATCGTCGGAAACCAGCAAAGCTGCGCCACCGCTGCCCTGGTCGAGAAGCTCGTAAACTCCATTGACTCGCTTCTTCTCCTCGAATGCCGCAGGCGCGGCATCGATCCAGAATCCGCTGACGCACCGCTCACGATGACTTCCGCTGCCGCCCAATTCTTCGGGATGCCCGAAGGCGGGATACACGGGCTCCGGCCTGGAGACCGCGGCCGACTGGCCGACAACGTCCAGTTTGTCGCCACAGGAACCAAACGCGATCCAAGCTTCACCATCATCGACGTGGGCGAAGGCCAGCGCCCCCGTGACTTCAACACCACGTTCTGCTCGCTGGTGCGCTCCAACAAGCTGCGGGTTCCCTTTGTCCAGGGCAAGTACAACATGGGCGGTTGCGGCACGCTTCCGTTCTGTGGCAACAACCATTTGCAGCTCATCGTCTCGCGTCGCCACCCAGCTTTGGTCGCAGGTGAATCAGGAGGCCAGAACACCGGCTGGGGTTTCACGCTCATTCGCCGCCGCGACCCCGCCCACGGCCGACGCTCAAGTTCCTATGAATTCCTTGCTCCCAACGGGCACGTGGCCTGGTTCCAGGCCGATCATCTTCCCGTCCGGCCTTCCCGCGAACAGGCGTACCAGCAGCCTCTTCAATGGGGCACGCTCATCAAACTTTACAATTACCAAATCGAGCAACGGACCGCCGTCGTCTTTGACCTCTCCTTCGAGCTTAGCCGCAGGCTCTATCAGCTTCCGCTACCCGTCCGCATCTGCGAGCGCCGCGATTACCGTGGCCACAGCCGTGAGACCATCCTCACCGGCCTCTCCGTCCGCCTTCAAGACGACCGCGCCGGTCTTTTGGAAGACGGATTTCCCGACAGCGGCATTGTCCATGTCGAGAGTGTGGGCGACGCGCCTGTGGAGACAATTGTGTTCAAACGCGGCCAGGGGAAGAATTTCCTGCCTCCACAGGCCGCAATCCTTTTCACGGTCAACGGCCAGGTCCACGGAGGCCTTGGGCGACGCTTCCTGTGCCGGGATGCTGTCCGCCTCGATTTTCTTAAGAACGATTTACTTGTCGTGCTCAACTGCACTGACATCCCGGCCCGCGTGCGCGAAGACCTGTTCATGCCCTCCCGCGACCGCCTGCGCGAATGCGCGGCGAAGGTCGCGTTTGATCACGCACTGGAGTCTTTCCTTGCCGATCATCAAGAGCTGAAGCGCCTGAACCTCCAGCGCCGCGAGGATGAACTTCGCGGGCGACTTGCGGATGACAAACCGCTTACCGAGGCACTCAAGAGCGTCATCGACAGTTCGCCCGAACTCAAAGACCTGTTTGGCCAGGGCGTGCAGCTGCCAAACAGCGAAGAGCCAGGCGACACCAACGAACCGTTTGTCGGTCGCAAGTTTCCAACCTTCTTCCGCCTAGCGACTCCACCCCCCGACGGAGAGACCACAATCATCGACTGTCCGGCTGGAAGGGAAGGGCGCGTGCGATTTCTGACCGACGCAGCAAACGACTATTTCACCCGAAATGAAGACCCCGGCACGGTCACGGTTTTCCCGACAGGGCTGTTCTCCCGCATCCTTCTTCGAGACGGGCGGGCTGTGCTGGTTCTCAAGCCTTCCGAGACTGCCCGGCCCGGCATGATATTCGATGTCCATGTCGAAGTCACCGACCCCAGCCGCCAGGAGCCTTTCGGGCACATCCTTAAGCTCCGGATGGTTGACCCGAGGCAGAAACCTGACAGACCCAGTTCCCCGCCCAAGCACCAGGCATCCGCCCTCGCTCTGCCCAAAGTGATCGAAGTAGACGAGACTGGATGGGATGACGAAGGCTTTGGGCCGGAGAGCGGGCTCTCCATGCAGCGTGATGTGGACGGTGGGCTTGTCGCCAAAGTAAATGTCGCCAATGACCACCTGAAACGGACACTCCTTCGCACGCCTGATGCCGACCGCGATCTCATGCGGAAGCGCTTCGTTTATGGCCTTGTACTATCTGGCGTGTCTCTCTGGAAGGAGTACGCAGAGGAAGAAAACGAAGACGAACTTATTCGCTCAGCAACGAAAGCCGTGGCACGGGTCCTGCTGCCGATGATCCTGGTCCTTGGAAGTCTCGAGCACGAACTCATAGCAGTAAGTTAAGCGCCCAAGTCAACTTCCCTGTAAGACTTGACAGAAGCGCTAAGCGGAGCCTGCATTCGTTCAAGTTGCCCTGTTCTCGAACCACTATGGCTTGGGGCGATAATCCCGCGGGTCGATGCAGGCATCATAAGTTGACTTGTCGATCGGACACCAATCGGTGCGGTTGATGCCGCGCCGATTGGCGGCGGCAGGGCCGTCGGGGAAGGCGCTGGCAATCTTGAGCCAGCGGTTCTGAAAGCCGGCAACGTGGCGGATGAGAACGGCGAGTTCGCTGAGGTCCTGGTCCTGGCTGAAGATCAACGCTACGTCAAATTGATTCCGATGCGCCGCATCCAGGGCGTCAAGGGCAAGCCGCACGTCAATTCCCTTCTCCTCGCCCGCGAGAAAGGTGTGCGCGCCGAAGCCCGGCACCTGGACAGTCTTGTTCCGATAGACCAACGAGCGACTGAAGACCACGACCCCACGGCGGCCCATCATGGCCAGCTTGTTCGACCAGAAGCCGTGCCAGAAGGCGTTGTCCGTGGGCGACGGCACGTCCGTATAGAACTGTACTCGCTCAGCGTCCACCCGTGGCTAGCGCAGACGGCCTGCGTGAGCTTTTGCACATCGTAATTCGGATAAGTATGACCGAATACGGCCCCGGCTGTTATGGAAAAGGTTCTGTCCGTCAACGAAGGCGATGGTGCGCTTGACGGCCGGTTCGGTGGGCATGAAGGGTTCTCAAAAGAAATAACCCGACTGAGGCCTTGCGGCGGGTCAGCCGGGCAAGAAGTATCCCTATTATCGGACGCTTTCAGCAGGAAATCAAGCGGAAATTACACTGGCCGGCTGGCTACGCATGAAAAAGTCCTGCTGCGTTTCCCCATGGCGTCGCCCAGTCACCAGGAGAATGGCGCGGCAGGACTGGCCTGGATGAGACCGTGCGATTGCCCGCATACGATAAAAAAAGAGCGTTTCAACCGGGTCTGAGTCGCGGGGAGAGGGCCGGCCCGTCCGTGTCGCTGAGTGGACTTGTGGCGGTGCCACACCTTCACTGTGGCGTAAGGACAGGCGGTTTTTCCTCGACACGGTCTTCCGAGGCTATCCCTGCCCGCCGATGTTTCTGCACAAGATACTCGATTCCACTCAGCAGACGATAGGGTAAAATAGGATCAGCCGTTCACTGCCGTGTCCGCAGTCCCCCAGCAGGTTCAGCATGCCCCGTTCCAAGCACACCGGTCCTGTCCATCGGAGTGATAAGAGTCCCGCTGGGCGAGCGCCAAGGCAGCTCCGCAAGAGCACATCTGAAGAGCCCATGAGTGAAGGGAGTATTCCTTCCTCGATTCGGCCAGTGCAGCCGCACGCGGACAAAGGCATCACGCAAATCAACCCTGATGCAAGTGTGGTACCCGTCACTCCCAACAAGGAATTGACAACCGTCGTGTCGGATAGGGTCGGGTCCCTAATGCTGGAGACCTCCCTGCCCAGTTCGACCTCGACTCTTGATATTCTTGAGGTGAGTCACGAAGTCGCACGGCAAAAGCTGCTGGAGGATTTTGCGGGATCGACCCTCCTTTCGAGCACTCGGCAAGGGAACCATGAACGACAGGCGCTGGCGCGCGTGAAGACCCTTGTAGAGGCTAGCGGATTGCAGCCTCACCCGTTCACGGCTTGGAACGGCTGGACGTTTCCAGGCGTCCCCGCGGCTCTGAAGCTGCATCGCGGGACCGATGATGAGTCCATACTCAAGGACCTCCAGGAACTGGCGGACAGATGCCGGGAGTCGTATTCGCGGGCCAGGCTCTCCGAGAAGCAGTCGAAGATTATTGTCAATTTCGACTGCCTCACCGTTGGCTGCATTGCCACGATGCTAAGCCTCGCGGTCAACCGCAAGCTCCCCATTCATCTTGATTATGACTACACCTACGGGACGGAACAAATCTACCGCCTCAACAAGCATTCCGATGCCGACATTCTCATTACGGTTGATGGGTCGTTCGCATTGGTTGGCGCCAACACATATCGCTTCGTCACCCCCGTGCACAAAGAAAATCAATGCCGGATAGTCGTACTGCCGGAAAGAAAGCCACGGGGTGCCTCACTCCCGAACCTCCACTACGTTGAGCGATCGTCATTCGAAGAGCAATTCATCTTTGGCGGCAAAAGCGAACCGGCCCATCCTTGTCCGGCGGCGGATCTTGACGAGTTCATCGAGGATATGACGCGTAATGTGTTGCCGGGCGATCAATTTATCTATCCACAAGCTCCGGTTTTGCAAGTCATGAGGCGACACCCCAGCCGACTGGCGATCCGGGACGAATATCAGAATTTCGTCTCGATGAGCTTCCACCACAGATGGTTCGATGGCGAGACGCTCGCGCCCTGCATGCAAGAGCTACTGAATCTTTTTGTCCGCGAGTGGAATTACTTGAGGACTGACCTGAGCCAAGCCAGCGAATTACTGTTCCGCGACTATCCTGGGGTGGGGTATAAAGTCAAAACATTGCTAGCCCAGTTGTCGTACCTGACTTCTGCGGCGACCAGCTTGGCGGCTAATGTCACCTCGAGTTTCGGGCCTGAGCCTATATCTCGGCCCGGGCTTCTTGAAGTGAAGGGGCAATATGCGGGCATACGCGATAAGATTAATGCCTTCGTATCCCACAAAAGAGAGCGCGGAGTGAAGTTGCTCAGACACTTGGTGTGTGTATGGCTACGAGGATCCTATGAGAAAGCCTATAAGGAACTTGGGTATTCACAAGCAGATGGCTTATGGAAGTCCATTCGTTCTCTGGAAGATGCATTGGACATAGTCCTGATTCTAAGTTCCGGGAACAAAAAGGCTGGACTCTGTTTCACGCCTGAAGGGATAGCAGTTGCGATGTTGGCCGAACCCATTGTCAAGCAGTCACCAGCACACATTTCGTAATTTGCGGCGGCCGGCTTCTTGCGAACTGGGTGGTTGGCGGCTGCTCTGCTGGCACTTGACAGCAAGGGACAGGTGTGCTCATCGTCATGACTGAGCCACGTCGCCTTCGCCCTATGCATCTTCGTGAAATAAGCTTCTTCTCTAGAATTGACTTCGACAGGGTTGATCTACCCAGCAGCATCCTGACGATTGGACAACTACGTAAGCGATTCCCTACACGAGCTGAATTCATTGTCAATGAAGAAGGGGAAAGCCTGGATGCAATGTGGGACTTGGAGCGCATCATCGTGCTCCTTGGCTATGCGTCGGTTGCCGGCAAGAAGGCGGAGGGGGAAGTAAGACGACAAATTCCCGAAGTTGGGCCGGCTGGGGTGGCCAAATACTTAATAGGTCACTTGTTGCACTACGGTTTGGCCGACGGGCCAGAAAGCGCAAAACAAGTCATACAGAGACTGAAAGAAGCCGGGGCTGCAATCGCGCGACAGCAACTTGGCAGGACCGGCCGCTGATTCATCTGGTGCAGTTCGGTTTCCAGCTTAGGCGGGCGCGCTTTTCCTAAAGGAAAGGCGGAAAGCAGTGCCTTTCCCCCGAAAAAATTGCCGGCTTCGAAGATAGGCTCAATAATACCCTTGGCGATGTGGCGGGTGCTACCACCACATCGCACAAGGGTGGTTCCAGGCGTGATGCCCAGAAGCGAACAGCCTCCATTCTAAGGGCATTCACCCCTCCACACCACCCCGTTCGTCGTGGCTTCGTTTTTCTGAACGTGTGCAGTCCATGCGCGGGTGCGTCCGTCCTCCCCGAGGAACTGCCGGGCAGGCGCAGAACAAACGCCCTGCGCCGCCTAGCCCGGTAAAGATGTTCGTGAGCCGAGCTATTCACGCTGATTTGTGCCCATCGCTCACCACCTAATGAAGTTGCGGGACCAGAAGTCTTTTCTTGAGTAGGTGATCTTACGCAAAGGAGCCAATCCTATGAACGAAGGGAGACCTACCATGCAGCAACTTAATTCGGACGAGGAACGCGAAGACCAATTGTCCGACGAGCAGGCTGCCCTCGACCGATGGGCAGACGACGGGGGGACAGTCCTTCCGGAGAGAGACTAACACCCACCGCGCGCGCATGTGGCGGACTTAGCATTCCTCGCTCTGAGGAAACCACGGAAACCGGGGAAGGCCATGAGTAAGCGATGTGGAGATTGCTCGCGGCGTAGGCGCTTCGCGGATCTCGTCCGCCGCGCGTGGTATGCACACCATCGGGCAGTGCGATTTGCGCGGCGCTGTTGGGGTGAGCCGTTCCTTCTGGCCGGTGCCGGCTCGAACCTTGAAACCGTTCCGAGCGAAATCACCGCCCCCCGCTGAAAGTAAGGCCGGGCTTGGTAAGCACCCCAGGGGCATCAACGTGCCGCTCCTGGGGCAACGACAGTGATGTATCGTTTTTCCTTCTTTTGGAGGTAATGCTCAGATGGCGAACCGCATCAACGGCCAGCGGCCCCAGCCCGGAGAACTTGCATCGGCTATCGCCAATGCTTGTTTCCGCGATATCAGGACGCACATTGACCGCTATAGTGCGGCGGATGAACCCGACCAGTACCTTCCCTTGGCCGATCCCGGCCATTTCGCACAGTTTGCCTGTCAGGCCCACCACGAGGTGGCCGTAGTGGTGACCAACCAGGCCATCGCCTACCATCGCGGCGTGGTCGCTTCCTTCGGCGCGCCGCCGCCGGCCCTGAAGCGCCTGGAGCCTACCACCGGCACGATTAGCGAGGTCGAGAGCCGCCTGGCCTTCTGCTGGGAGGTCTTCGGCCGGACCCTGGAGCAATACGGGGGCGTGTACGCCCGGTTTTGCCAGCTGCTCGGCCACGTCAACTCCGGCACCGCGCACCTACTCGTCGCTGAACACGGCCTCGCATCCGGCGAGCTGGGCCGCCAGCTGTTCGGTCCGCTCGGGGCCGCCGCCTTCGGCTTCTTAGGGACATGGTTCAGCGGCAATCGCGTGCAGAAGCACTGCGAAGCCGAAACCGCCCGCTACAACCAAGCCTTTTCCGCCATGCTCGAAGCCTGGGACCAAGCCTGCGACGCCCTGTTCGACGCCGCCAACGACCTCATTCTTTCGTACCGCACGGCGTTGGATGACGCCGCCAGTGAAAGCGACGGCCATGATGGCGTCTCGTTGACGTTTCCCGTTTGCAACAGTGATTCTGTCCCGATCGCGAAAGAGAATTAACGCAACCGTAGATTTACCGGTTTGAACCCTTGTTTCTTATCGCACGGAAGGAGCGGAACTGTGACAACCCGAGATTTGCAAGCGAGTGCCAAGGCAAACGCCGGGGATGCGCTGGCGCGGGCAATGGGCATTGCTCTCATCGACAGTGTAATCCCGCTGGCGACGGTGATTGAAAACCCGAATAACCATCGGCGGAATGACTCCGGCGCAGAAACCCAGGAAGACATCGAGCTAACGGAAAGCATCCGTACACACGGGATTCTGCAACCGGTGCTCGTATGGAAGGGTGAGGCAGCGTCGCATCACCTCATTGCCGGACACCGGCGCTGCCGTTGTGCCCGCCGGGCGGGAGTGACCGAGGTACCCGCGCGGATCATCCAGGGAAAGCCGTCGGATGAAACGGTGCAGCTCCTCGCATTTTTGGAGAACATCCAGCGCCTTGATATTGACGCCATTGAATTCGGTCTTGGCTGCCTGGCGATGCTCCCCCCGTGCGGGACGGCCAGCCAGGTGGCCAAAATCATTCATAAGAGCGTCTCGACCGTCACCCGCGCTATCGGCCTGGTTCAGAAATTGCCGGCCGACGTGCGCGAGCACATCAAGCCGGGAGGAGGGCTGCCTTCCAGTGTCGCACGTGAGCTGATTTCCCTGCCCGACGACGATGGCAAGCGGAAGATCGCCAAGCTCTACCTGTCCGGCACCCTCAAGACGCGCGCCGATGTAATCGCGGCCGTCCGCGCCGCGAAGAACGGCGCAAGGACCGCAACATCCGAACCGGCACGGTTTGCTTGCGATGCTCGCGGCATCCGGGTCAGTGTCAGTGCCTCCAAAGGCACCTTGACCCTAGCCGACGCCGAGGCCGTCCTCCGCGAGTTGCTCAAGGATTTGCGCGGCTACCGTGGACGCTCGGTCGCCCAATTCCAAGAACTTCTCGACGCCAAAGCTCGGGAAGCCGCAAAGGCCGCCGAGCTGCAAGCGGCCCAGGATGCCCTGGCCGGCCGTCTGAAACCCGCCGGCACGCCCTCGTGATTGATGAACGATTGTGTTTTTTCCAGCAAAGGAGTTTTCGCATGAAACTGTCCCTGATCTGCCCGGAATGCCACCAGACCGCAGCGTATGAAAACAGCGCGCCTGGCGGCACTGTGACCTGCCCTCGCTGCCACCGTTGGTTTCAGCTAGATGGGCAAGGGCGTCCACAACGCATCCCGGTTGCCGAGGCTGTCGCGGTGGATGAGTCCTCGACCGGCGCCTTTTTGGAGTTCCTGGATGTTCTCGAAACAATGGGCAAACGCATGAATGAGGGCGCCGTCCGCTTTCTGATTGACGGCCTGCCCCAATGGCTGGCGCGGCAGATGGCGAACCTGGGCCGGATCGCCGTCAAGGCGACCCGCGTGCTGGCCGTCTTCTCCCTGTGGTTCGCCCTGACCTGCCTGCCCCTGGCGTTGCTGATGGCGGGTCCGAGCTGGTTCCCGAGAGGAATCGTGGCGGTGCTGTTCGTCCTGGCGTGGACGGCCCTGGCGTTGATCGGCTCCTTGTGGGGCGTGAAGCACGCGCGCGGGCAATGGCCGGCGAGATGGTGGAGATTTCGCCGACCGAAGGCGCAACTGAGGTGAACACCAGGAATCCCCAATTCACACACCTGCGGCAGCCCAAGGGCTGCCGCGGAGAGGGAGGTCAAGCATGCATCGAAAAGTAATTCTGTTCAGCGCGCTGGCGGGAATGCTCATCACCGCCGCGGCGCAGGGAGGGACAATCATGGCCAAATCCCGCCCGAAGGAGTGGGACCTTGATACGCCACTCTTTTACCTCAGCGAAAACAAAGCTGACGCCTACAAGCTCGTTGATGCGTTTCGGCATAATTTGGTGCTGGGCGAGACGGGCTCCGGAAAAAGCTCGACCACGTCACGCGTGCTCCTCTCCAGTATGGCGCGATTGGGATTTGGCGGGCTCCTGACTTGCGTGAAGGTAACAGATTTCCAGGATTATCTAAGCGTGCTGCGACAAGCCGGACGTGAAAAGGACATCATTCATGTGACGCTGGACGACGACATTCCCTGGCGGATCAACGTACTGGAGTATGAAAATCGCCGATCAGGTAAGAACGTCGCCGAAGTTCTAGTCCACCTGGTTCAGAACCTCCTCGAAATCATCGAGCGCGGCAAGCAGGGCAGCGGAGCCGATCCTTTCTGGCGGCAGAGCACCAACAAGCTGATACGGTATGGCATCATCGTCCTCCGTGCAGCCGGCCTGCCCATTTCGCTGCCCAATCTGTCAAAGCTGGCAGTCGAGGCCCCCACGTCGCCGGCCGAGGTCGATGATCCAAAATGGCGAGATCGGTCGTTTCTGTTCCGTTGCCTGAAGGCAGGGGATGACGCAGCAAAGAGCACGACAGCGGAGGCGCGGGATTTCGATCAAGCCGCTACCTACTACCTGCAAGAACACGCCCGGATGGGTGATGTGTGTCGCGGCTCCGTGCTGGCTACGTTCAGCGGTGCCATCAGTCCGTTCCTTACCTATCCGCTGCGTGACCTCTACCAGACCAGCACGAATTTCGTGCCGGAGATGTGCGAGAACGGAGCAATCATCATTCTGGATATTCCCATTCTCGGTGACAACAAGGAACTAGCCCAATTGGCCCAGGTGATGTTCAAAATGATGTTCTTCCGGGCCATGGAACGGCGTGACGTTCAGGCCAATCCACGGGGAGTTTTTCTGCTATCTGATGAACACCAGCACATCTACTCCTCGCATGATCAAGTCTTCTTAACTACCGCCCGCGCCGCGCGGGTTTCTTGCACTTTAATCACACAAAATGTCAGTAATTTCTATGCAATTCTGCCTGGCGACAAAGGCCGCGCCGAGACCGATTCACTTTTTGGTAATTGTGGCACCAAATTTATGCATATGCAGACCGACTATATCTCAAATACCTGGGCGGCCAATCTGATCGGGACCACGCGCCAGTGGTTTCAGGGCATTTCCACGGCGTTGCCCCCCGCGGTGCAGACTGTGTTCGCACTGGGAAACACCCGTGAGCCCGCCCGGATCACCTCATCGGTCAATGAGCATGAAACGCATGAGGTACCCATGCAGACCTTTCACATGCTGCGATCAGGCGGAAAACGAAACGACCTGAACGTGGATGCGGTGGTTTTCTCGGGCGGCCGCACGTGGTCCACGACCGGGCGCCCTTGGATGATCACCACGTTCCGGCAGGAGGGTTAAGCCATGCAAGAGTACCAGCAAGCACAGTCCAACGGCTCCCGGGGCTTGCCAGGATGGTTCATGGCCTTCCTCGATGGGGTTGGCTATTCCGTGGAAGTTTTCCTGCGTAACGACATCGGAGAGCGCCGGTGCAGGGATCTGGGCGGTCCTCTGCTCCTCGCCCTGGCCGTTCTCGTATTCGTGACCTTTGCCAGCGGAGTGGCACGTCAGCCCGACCGATTCGTGAGCGAGCAGCCGGCCGCAGCGGACGGCGAGGCCCCAACTCGAACGGCCTCCAGGAGGGAGACGCGAGATCCGATCCGGCTCCCTACGCTCGACGAATGGCGTCTTCTTTCCACGCCGTTGTTTTGCGGGGTCGCAATCAGTGGTCACCTGCGCCAACGCATGCGCGCCTCGCGGCGGCGCCGGCAGGGCGCCCCTCCCACGCACAGCTATTACACTGGCCGCCCGAAATTGCTGAAAGACCTTCGCTGGCTCTGGCCGGGTGTTACCGAGCTGTGGTGTAAGCGTATGGGCGAGCCGTTCCTCACCTGTGCTGGCGGCATTGCCCTCCTTGGGCTCAACCCGGTGCTCGCGTTCTACCTCATGCTGGCAGGAGGAGTCCTGTGCATGACCGTTACAAGACAAATGTACCAGGAGCGTGAGCTGGTGCTCGATACGGCTGATGGCCTCTGCGACATGCTCATGCACCAGGATAACATCGTCGCCGAGTATAACCCGCAGCGAGAGCAGCCGGCCGCCCCGCGCGTTGTCACCGCGGCTCCGGCTCCGCGGAGGGCTCCGCCGCCGGCCAGGCCGCGTGGGGAGTCCGCGCCCGCGCCGAAGTCGCAAAAGCCGGCGGCGCCCGCCGTCCCTCCCGCCCTGTGCCAGGGCCTGAGCGAGAATCTAATGAATCTGCTCCAGGAAGATCACAACGAGGAATAGCGTGCGTTGGTTTTTGTTTCACGATCCCTTTTGCGAAAGGAGGAAGAGATGCGCGACGTGTTTGAGCGCAACGGCTATGAGCCTGCCCAGCGCAAGATTGGCGAAGGCCACCTTGCCGCTATGGGCAGGCTCTGAAGTCGGGTGGCGAGAGCTAAGGAACGCCGCCAATCCGTCCCGTGAAAGTGTGGCCGACACCGAGGTCGGCCTGTACGGGACCGCGACCCAGGGCGAGATTGCCTCGGATCGCGGCAACTACGACGGCGGCCAGGGGCTGGACGCCCATCAGGAGAAGCCGCAACAGGCCCAGGAGCGGCCCGAGCATGGACGCGGACACTAACGGTCAAGAGAGCGCGGGGCCGCGCCCGGCCCCGCCCACTCTCTCAAAGGGGGCGACAGCGCCGATGGCTGTGTCTTCTTCGCGAGTCTAAGGAGCTTTCATCATGAGTAGGATTCTGGAACTGCTCGGCGGTGCCCTTGTCGCCGCGCTCGTCTGGCATTTCGTGACGGGATACGGCAGCCAATGGGAAGTTGGCCGCTACGGAATGCCCAGGCCGCTGGTGGCAGCGGACGGGCGTTACCTCGACGGGACGAAGATCGACGATGTCACGTTGGCGCTGGTGCGCGCCGGAAAGCACGAGGAAGTATTTCTGGCGGGGCTCTGCGTGTGCGGGTTGTTTCTGGCCTGGTACGTCTTCAATGTCGTGCAAATCATTCGCCTGCAGCGACGGGGGGAAAAACTGAATGTGATTATGGCGATGGTACGCGAGAAACAGGACAAAGGGCAGTGGCAGGAAGCAAATCAATTGCTCGATAGGTACGACCAACTGGCCCGGCAAACGTATGGCAAGCACTGGAAGCCAAAGTGTCGTTAACCATTCCGGCCCAGAGGCACGACACTCCATCCCGCCTTTACGGAGAAAGCCGGAGGAGAAAGAAAGCGAGGTGAGGCGATGAAACTACGTTGCCCGGCCTGTCGCATCAAGCTCAAAGCCAAAGCGGTCCTCGTGGGCAAGAAGGTGAAATGCCCCGGCTGCCAGGTGGTCTTTCGCCTGATGGCGGGAAGTCTCACGGCAGTCGTACTGCCGGTAAAGTGCGGCTTGCTGACAAGGTTCATGAATCGCAGCCGGAATTGAGGCGGAAAAAGCGGAGATGATCGGACGGGAAGAGAGTCGGGGCCATGTTCACGGTTAATCAGGTGGCGGCAAGGCTCGGCGTTTCGCCTGGCCTTGTCTATGGCTGGTGCGAGGAACACCTGCTGCCGCATTACCGGGTCGGCTGCAATGGCAAGCGAGGACACATCCGCATCGCCGAGGCCGACCTGGAGGAGTTCTTGCGGGCAAGGCGGGTGGAGCCGGATCAGCAGGACCCGGCTCCCCAGCGTTCCTCGCCTGTCAAGCTCAAGCACCTGAAGATCAGCTAAGCCCCGCCCAGGGCTTTGCGCAGGTGCTCGTCATTCTGGCTCAAGTGCTGGTAGACCCTGGCCAGCATCGTCCCGTCACTATGTCCGAGGAGTTCCGCGACGGTCAGGTGATCGTTGCCTTCGACCAGTTTGCGCGTCGCGAAGCCGTGGCGCAGGGCGTAGGCGAAGTGCTTGACGCCCGTGTGCTTCTTCAGCCGGCAGAAGCGGCAGTTAACCGCCCACGCCGTCCACGGCTTACCATTGGCGTTCAGGAATGCCTTGCCTTCCCTACGGTCGCGGATGCGACGCCGGAGAATCTCGGCGGCCCGCTTGGTCAGGCGAATGATGCGCCAGTTTTTCTTCCCCTTGGCCTCATCGGGGGGAAAGAGGACGCAGAGACGGTCAAGGCAGACATGGCGCGGTTCGATGGCTCGGGCCTCCTGGGGCCGGCAGCCGGTCTCCCAGACGAATTCCAGCAGATCGCGGAACGGGTCGCCTTCGGCGTAGTGATCGCGAATGGTGAGCCACTGGTCGGGCGTCACTACCTGTTCCCTGCGCTTGCAGGGAGGCTTGTCGATGCCGCGGATAGGATTCGTCTCGATGTAGCCGAGCCTGACGGCCCAGTTGTAGGGACGTTGGACGGAAATGATGTGCATGCGGCGGAAGGTAGGTCCCCAGGTGGGATGCCTGTCAATCCACTCAGTGACGTGGAAGGGCTTGAGTTTCTCGGCCGGAAACCGCGCCGCCTCGGGAGCGGCATCCAGGAAGTTCTGGATGCGGCGCCGGTGGTCGAGAAAGGTGCGGGCAGCGCAGTGCTTCTCGCACCAGTCGAGGAACTTGTCGAGCAGGGAGGCCACCGTCAGGCCGGCGGCCCTGGAGACAGGTTGCTGCTTCGGCCTTTCGGCCATCAGCTCATGGAAGCGTCGCTCGGCCTCTTCTTTGTCGGGACCGAGACGTTGCCGTTTGCCGCGAATGATGACACACCATTCGCCTCGTGCTTCCCAATACCACGGAGTTGCTTTGCGTGCCACGGATGAAACCCTCCAGCAAGTGCCATGTTGAATCACCCACGGCATGCCTTCGGGTGTGCCCGCCCCTGCCTGCTGTGAACAGGCGGGGGCGTCTTTCATTCCGTATCGCTAATTCCGTACCAGCCACGGCTTGTCGCCATAAGTCATTACGCCTGGAGGGATTCGAACCCCCAACCTATGGCTCCGTAGGCCATTGCTCTATCCAGTTGAGCTACAGGCGCGGCAAAAACGGACGCCTTTTGAAGGCGGCGGGGCTTGCTCGGGCGACGCGCGAGATTTCAATATAGATACGCTGCCCGAGGGTGTCAACTCAACGTGAAGCACGCGGCTTCGGCGGCGGCCGGCGCATGATGAACTCTCCCGAGGCGAGCCCCCAGTCGATTCCGAAGAAGCCGGCGACACGCACGCCGGCGGCGCCTTGCTGCAGGGCGTCGGCGCCGACAATCAGGCAATCCGGGTAGCCGACTCCCGACACAAAGTAAGGAAGATGCTCGGTCGCCGCCATGCCGGGAAAGCCCGTCCAGGAAACGACGCCGACCAGGGCATGGTCGCTTCCCGGCCGCGGGTGAATGAACAGACACCCCAGATCTTCGCCGGTCCCTTCCTGGTCGCCCATACGCGCGATGCCGCGCCGAACCTGAACGGGGCTGTCGGCGAGCAGCACGCTCCAGGCGCTGTTCGTGTCCGCGTTGCCGTAAAGGACGACGTTGCGGTCCGGCTCTGCCGTCGCGTTGAACAGACTGTCCGCCAGCACATCAACCGAGGCGTTGCCGCGATAATAAAAGGTCTCGGCATCGTAGCGGGCACGAGCATACGTCGAGGCGTTCTCTTCCGGCGTGCCCTTGGTGCCGTACACAAACTGAACGCGATTGCGAAATGCTTCCTTGAACGGCCCGTAGCGCTCGGGTCGCTTCAAGAAAGGCGCGGGCCGGGAGACTACCATCCAGCTCTTGCCGTGGCGCTCCAGCCAGATGGCGCGCTCTTGTGGCCAGGGAATGGGGCCTAATTTCTGGCCATCGACCTCGACGAAGAGCGGCTTGTCGGCTTGAAAATGGGATAGATCGAGGCCGAGCCGGGCCACGTTGTCCGTCGTGCCGGAGAAGGCTCGCTTGCCTGGATCGTAGTTCAGATGAATGGTGCTGACCATGAAAGGGTGGATCTGAGCTTCAATGCAAGCCCAGTGACAGCAGGCTGACACTCCCGGGCTGGCCGTGGAGAAATCGACCTGGCGCACGGAGCCCGGCTCGGGCAGCGTGTGCCAGGTGAAGAACTCGAACATCGGCGGCCAATCGACGCAGGCATTGCCCCACCAGTGGCCGGCGCCCGCTTGCTCGTGGTAGACAAAGTCACGATGGAAATCGGCCAGGCGTTTCACCATGGTGCGGGCCTGCGCCACCGGCACGTTGTCGTCCTTGTCGCCGTGCAGGATGTAGACTCCCTCTTGCGTAGAGTTGTGCGCCAGGGCGAGCGTGTCGCTGGGCAAGGCGGCGCGGTAGAGCATCTCTTGCATCGGATCGGGGTTTTCCGGCCGGCGGGCGCCGGCATAGGACCACATGCTGATCCAGCCGGCGCTGGGCCCGATGGCGGCGAAACGGTCGGGATAGGTCACGCCAAGATGCCAGGCGCCGTGGCCGCCCATGGAGTGGCCCGTCAGATAGGTCTTGCGCGGATCGGTGTGGAGCCCCTTCTCGGTCAGGTCCAGCACTTCCATGGCATCCAGACGGCCCCAGTCCTCCCAGTCGAAGCCGAACGGCCGGCGGTTGGTCGGGGCGACAATATGGACCCACGACTTCGGCGCGAAACACGCCGCCTGGCCGCTGGCTTCGACAGCGGCGCCGTGCAGGGTGAGCACGAGGCCGGGACGCGGCGTCGCGGCGCTCGCTTTGGGAGCTGTGGCCGGATGGGCGGGGACAAGGGAAAAATATTGAACGCTGTCGTCGATGCTGCTGACGAAGGTACGTTTCTGCGTTTGCTCGGGACGGCGTATGCTGAGGTTCAGCGACGCCGTATCCAGTTCCCGAGGCCCGTACTCCGTCGCGCGCACGAGCTTCACGTTGACGTGGCACGTCCCCTCTTTCTTCGGAGCAGGCCCTTGCAACACAAAGGCCACCTTACGAATGCTGAGCGGCGGCACCGAGTAGACCTTGGTAATCGCCGGCGGACCATCGGCGCAGGCGGCCTGCAGGAAGAGATCATCGAGCGCGTTCCGGGTCGCATTGACGACGACGACAGCGGCCCAGGTGTTGAAGATTTCGCCCACGATCAGGTCGGGCACGGTCGGATCGCCCAGGTCGAAATAAGCCTCCGCTTTCGGGGGCAGCAGCTTCGCTTTCAAGCTGCCCCGGCTTACCTGGAAGAGTAAATCGTTATTGCCGGGCCGCAGCAAGACCGGCAAGCGCAAATGACCGCGCGAATAAGGATCCCCCGCACGCGGCTCGCCGTTGACATACGCGGTCGAGTGGCCGGATGCCTCCAGGATCATGATCCGTTCATTCTGCGACGGCACGGTGAAATCGAGGTAGCCGCCCCGGAGCGACGCATGGCTGAATGCGCCCCCGCTGTCGGCCTTGATGGGCTCCCACTTGCGCGTCTGGCCGTTGGGCAGCTTGATGGCGTCTCCTGCCTTGGGTCGCCTGTAGGTCCCGGTCGCCATCTGAGCCGCCAGCGCGTCCTGTTGCACAGGGACCCGTCCGCCGCGGCCAACGGGAGGCAGCGCCAGGCCGGCCGTCAATTCGATCGTGTCTGACCTCCCCTGCTTGGCTGCCGATGACGCTGGCTTGTCATCGCCTTGGCCGGTCGAAACAGCCAGTGAGACGGCGCTCGCAAGCGCCAAAATTGCCGGTGCCGACAAGACGCGTTTTGCGTTCATCGTAGAAGCCCTTCCCAGGTGATTTGCGCTTAAATCTTAACCGGCCGAATACGCCACCACAAGCAACTAGCAAAATCGGATATGATCGTGAACCTGCTTTACCAGCCCGAAGCGCCAGCGAGGACCTCGCTGGCGCTTCGGGCTAAGGTGCAGCCGAATCGCGACGGTCATATAGGATCGAGCTGGTTGCCGGCGTACAATGGACGCCCAGAAGGAGGCCATGCATGCAAGAGGATTCCGTCCCTTTGGATGTAATTCCGGTGGCGCTACCGGTCGAAGAAACCGGGGCAATCGCTCCGCCGCCGAGCGGCGGCCAAGTGGTTCACGTCGAGCCGGTCCGAGCGCCTGCTCCCGGAGCAGTGCCCGAAGGGGACCGCATCGAATCCATAGACGTGCTGCGCGGCTTCGCCCTGCTCGGCATTCTTGTGATGAACATCCAGAGCTTTTCCATGATCATGGCGGCCTACGAAAACCCCACGGCGTACGGGAATCTGGAAGGCGCGAACTACTGGGTTTGGTTCTTCAGCCACGTGCTCGCCGATCAGAAGTTCATGACCATCTTCTCGATGCTCTTCGGCGCCGGTATCGTCCTCATGACCAGCCGGCAGGAAGAAGCGAAGGGGCGCTCGGCGGCCGTGCACTATCGGCGCATGGGCGTGCTGGCCCTATTCGGCTTGCTGCACGCCTACCTCTGCTGGTTCGGCGATATTCTGTTCTCCTATGCACTGGCCGGCATGCTGGCCTACCTGTTGCGCAAACTGCGGCCGCTGACCTTGATTGTGCTGGGATTCGTTTTCATTTTGTTGCCCGCGATTCTCCTGGTCATCGGCGGAGTGCTGGTCCTTTGGTTTCAGTCGCTGCCAATCGAACAGCAGGGCGAAATGGCCCGACACATGACGATAGAGTGGCGGCCGTCTCCGGAACGAGTGGCCGCCGAAGTCGCTGCTTACCAGGGGGGCTGGGTAGCCGAGTTCAAGCAGCGCTGGGTGTCCGCCCTTCTCATGCAAACGGCTGCTTTCTTCTTCTTCACGCTTTGGCGGTCAGGCGGATTGATGTTGGTCGGCATGGGTCTCTTCAAACGTGGCGTGTTCAGTGCCAGGCGATCGAAGAAGTTCTATGTGATCCTAATCGCCGTCGCTCTTGGGGTGGGAGTTCCCATCGAGCTGCTTGGAGTCCATGTCAATCAACAACGCGGTTGGGATGTTCAAGCGCAGCTTCTGAACGGCCAATTCAACTACTGGGCCAGTATCCTAATAAGCCTGGGTTGGGTCGGGGTCATCATGTTGTGGTGCAAACAGCCACGCCTCAGCGTCCTTACTCGACCCCTTGCGGCCGTGGGTCAAATGGCCCTGACGAACTATCTCCTGCACACCTTGATTTGCACCACGATTTTCTACGGACATGGATTCGGTTACTTCGGACAGGTCGAGCGCGTGGGCCAGATCGAAATCGTTTTGGCCGTGTGGGCGTTTCAGCTCATCATGTCGCCGATCTGGCTGCACTTCTTCCGCTTTGGGCCGGCTGAGTGGCTTTGGCGAGCCATGACGTATATGCGTTTGCCGCAATTGCTGAGAGCGTAAAGAATTGCGTCATTCATTTCATTGCACGCGGTTTGAAATGAATGCAAAGAAATCGTGGTTACAATACTCTCGCAGAGCACGCAGAGATCGCGGAGAAGAATGGCTCTTCCCTGCGATCTCTGCGTACTCTGCAAGAGATGCCAGCCCGGCTACTTCGGTTTCGTGGCCACCTTCTGGGCTCGCATCTGACGGTCGAACGCCTCGGCTTCCTGCACACTGATCAGGCCGTCGTGATCCGTGTCGATGCGGTCGAACTCCTCGTTGGTGCCGAGGAATTCCCTGCGTGACACGTCGCCATCGCGGTTGAGGTCCATCTTGCGGAACCAGAGCGGGCCCGCTGTGACATTGGGCCGGTTTGTCTGATTCATGCCGTAGGGATTGATGGCCACGGGCGCGCCAAAGTTGCCATTCGCAGAACCCGGGCCCTGCCCCATCGCCAGCAGGAAGTTGCGCGGGATCTCGGCGCGGCTGATCTGGCCGTCGCCGTCGCGATCCAGTTGCTCGACCAGCTTGACCGCATTGCGCAGCTCGCGCACGCTGAGCCGGCTGTCCCGGCTGGTGTCGATCATGTCAAACAGACCGCGACCCTGATCGGAGATCGACAGCGAGGCACAGCTCGACGTCGCCTTGTTCTGGAACGCGGTCATCTTGTCGATCCATTCCAGCATCTCTTTCTCGGTGAGCTTGCCGTCGTTGTCGCGGTCCATCATCTTGAAGGTGTTGGCCAGGAAGCCATTTTGCCTCACGTCTTTCAGCTCCAGATAACCTTTCTTGGAGGCGGCGATGGATTTGTACTGCATGAGGTAATTGGAGCGGACATTGGCGGCGCTGGCAAAGTAAGCGCCCCGGTTCTGGCTGCCGCGCAGCTCCAGACGCGTCGTGCCCAGGTCAAGCTTGTAACCGCCATTGTCCGGCTTGACACGGGATGCCAGCGTCTCCGGTTTGTCCTTCTGTTTCATGACTTCCAGAGGTCCCGTACCCCGGCCCCGCCCATTGCGCATGATCAGCTCCAGGTCGGGTGTACGCCGGGCAAAGCGATCCAGCTCCTTGGCGTCCAGCTCGCCGTTCTTGTCGAGATCCAGTTCGTCGAACGCCGCCTGGTCCAGACCGATTTCCTTCTGCGTCAACTTCTCATGTGCAGTGCTGCCCGATTTGCGGCCGTACCTTGCCAGAAGCTGTTTGGTCAGCTTGGACGGCGGATCGCCGGGATTGATTAGCTGAAAATCGGTGTTGGGCGTAACCGCCTGTCCGCCCGCGCGTCGGCGCACAAATGCGCGCCGCCCGTTCATGCGATTGAGGTTGGGGAGAAGCTCTTCCACGGTCACCATCTCGTCCTCGTCCGTGTCCACCGTGAGCAAGGCCTTCTCCGCGGCGGCCAGTTCCTCCTTCGAGAGCTTGCCGTCCTTGTTTGTGTCCAGTAGAGCGAAGAGGGCGTCGTTGAGTTGATCGGACATGTTGCCTTGCTCTTGCTGCTGGCCGTAAACGTTGAAATAAATCTGCTGCTGCGCGGGCGCGGTCTGGAAATGGAACGGCCCGCCGCCGCTGCGGCGATAGTAGTCGCTCAGCTCTTGCAGCGTCACCTTGCCGTCATGGTTGCTGTCCAGCTGGCTCATGGAAACGCCTGAGACGCCGCCGTAGAGCGAATTGGGATTGAGAAGCACTTGCGGCGGGGGAGTTTTCTCGGCCTCGTCCTTGCTCAGGACGCCGTCGCCGTTGCGGTCGAGATACTTGAACAGTTCCTGAATCGACTCCTGCCATGTCACTTCCACCGGCTTGCCGTCGATCTGAACGTGGAGGCGAACCAGCAGCGGCCGCACGTCATTGAAGTAAATGAATTCCACGGCATCGCCGGCCACCGGCCCCGTCGGCAACGGCTTCGCGGGGGGGGCCGATTTAGCGGCTTCCTTTCCTTTTGGTTTGTCCGGGGAAGTTGCCTTCTGCGCATCCTTGGCCTTGGCTTTTTGCGCAGCAGCCGGCTTGGCGTCATCCTTTTTGGCCTTATCCTTGTCCGTGGACTTGGTTCCTTCCTTCGGCTTTGCGTTGTCCGTATCGCTCTTGGGCTTGTCCGCGGCCACAGCGCCGAACGTGAATAGCGCCAGCGTCACAAAAAGGAGCAATATTCTCGTTCTCATGCGAGCACCTCCTTGATCGGCTTGGCGGTCGGCTCCACGATGCGAATGGGCCGGCCGACGTTCGAGGCGTTCTGTTTCATGAAATCGACGCCGAGGTTGAGACTGACGGTGGACAGCAGGTCGGGGACGGACACCGGCCGCTCTTCCACGGTCGTTCCGTCCTTGCTGGTGCGGCCGATGACCTGGCCGCCCTTGAGACCACCGCCGGCCAGTACCGTGGACCAGGAGACCGCCCAGTGATCGCGGCCGTTGCGGCCCCGTTCAATGCGCGGCGTGCGGCCGAACTCGCCCATCCAGACGATGAGGGTCGAATCGAGCAAGCCGCGCTGCTTCAGATCGGTCATGAGCTGGGCCCAGCCCTGGTCGAGGACGCCGCTCAGCTTGCGAACGTTTTCAAAATTGTCCTGATGCGTATCCCAGCCCAATGTGCCTTGCGTCCCCGGGGCGGAGGATTGCGTGACCTCCACAAAGGGCACGCCATGCTCGATCAAGCGGCGCGCAAGCAAGCAGCCCTGGCCGAACAGGTCCCGGCCATAGGCGTCGCGCATGCTCTTGGGCTCCTCGCTGAGATTGAACGCCTTGGCGGCGGCGGAGCGCATGAGCGTCACCGCCCGCTCATAGGCCGTGCTGTGCGACAGGGGAGCGGCGCCGGGCCGGCGTGCCATGAAATCCTTTTCCATATCGCGAAGCAGGTCGACGCGCGTTGATGCGCGCTTTGATGTGACTCCGCCGGGCAGGTCGAGGTCTTCCACCTTGAGGAGCTGATCGACGTTGGTCTGCTGCTGCGGTCCGAAATTGACCGCCCCTTCAGCTACCACCAGCGGGGCGTATTGCGGCCCCAGGAATCCCGGCCCGTAAGCGGCGGGGCTCAACGCCCGGAATGGGGCAATGCTGACGAAGTTCGGCAACTCCGCGTCCGGGTTGCCCAGCTCCTTGGACAGGACCGAGCCCATCGTCGGGTATTGCACAGGCCCCGTCGGCACGCGGCCGGTCCGCATGAGGTAACTGGCCCTGCCGTGATCCGATTCCTTGGTGCTCATGGAGCGCACGAGGACCATGTCCTTCATGTGCTTGGCAATCTTGGGCAGGTGCTCGCTGATCTTGATGCCGGGGACGGCCGTCGAAATCTCTTTGAACGGGCCGCCGTTGTTGGTTCCGGGTTTCAAATCGAAGGTGTCCATCTGGCTGGGGCCGCCGTTCATCCACAGGAGGATGCACGAGTGGCGCCGCTGCGGGTTGTTGGCAGCCGCGGCCGCCAGGTTTTCCAGCCAGCCGGACATGGAAAAGCTGATCACGCCGGCCGACGACAGCGTCAGCCATTCGCGGCGGGAGAGAGAAGGCATGCGGGTCATGATGAATGCTCCTGATTGTTAATGATTGAGGATGAACTCGCTGCTGTTGAGGATGGCCCAGAGTATGTCCGCCAGCGCGTTGTCCTTGGTGGTCGCGGAGCGCGTCGGGGCGGGTGCATTGTTCACAACGTTTTTGATGGCATCGGCGAAGGCGACGAAGGTGACTTCTTCGCGGCCGCCGTGCTCGACATATTTCACGAGCCGAGCCAATTCGTCCGGGCGCGGTTTGCGCGACAGGGTCGCCAGGTATAGTGTCTCGATGCGCTCGGCGGTGTCCATGAACGGCGAATCGGCCACTGCGGCAAGGGTTTCGCTGCGTGCGAGGGTAGTGGCCTCGGCAATGAACTGGTTGTTCATCAAGGCCAGCGCCTGCAGGATGGAAGTCTGCGGCTCCGTCGCTTTCTCGTTGCGACGGGCGAACTTCTCCAAAAATTTGGACCGCGGCGAATTGTCATTGAAGACAAAGAACGGATTCTGCTGGGCCGTCTGATGGTAGCCGATTGCGGTCGACAGGCTGTCGAAAAGCTGTTCCTGCGTCATGCCGCGGACCATCATGCGCGCGAACAGATGCGGATCGGCCTGGCTGGCGTGCAGGGCGTCGCTGGTGCGCTGATAGGCCTGGGTCGCCGTCAAGACGCGGATGAGAAACTTCAAATCAAAGTTATGCGCTGCGAACTGCTGCGCCAGCTCATTGAGCAGCTCGGGGTGGTAAGCGACCGTTTCGCTGCCGACCATGTCGTCAACCGGCTCGACGAGGCCGAGGCCGAAGAAATGCGCCCACATGCGGTTGACGGTAGTGCGCGCGAAGTACGGGTTGTTCGGCGACGTCACCCAGTCGGCCAGGGTCACGCGCGAGCCGATCTTGAACTTCCACTGCGGCTCGCTGCCGTCCAGGTAACTGGCCTGGACCACGCGGTCGGTGCCGGGAATGGCAATCTCGCGGCGATCGTTGATCTCGCGCGCCGGGAAGGTGAAGTCGCCGTTCTCCTGGCGCTGGATGCCGGCGAAGAAGGCGGCCATGCCCCAGAATTGCTCGCGCTTCCAGGTGGCAAAGGGATGATCGTGACACTGGGCACACTCGAGGCGGATGCCCAGGAACATCCGCGCCGTGGCGGCCGCGAGGTTTTCGGCCTTGATCTCCTTGGACAGATAAAAGCCCGCAGGAGTAAGCTCGCCGTTGCCCCCGCCGAAGAAACCGAACGCCTGCTGCGCCTGCTGGTCCATCGGCACGGTGAGAATCTTGCGGACAATCTGGTCGTAGCCGGCGTCTCGTGCCAGTTCGCGCTTCAGCCAGTCCTCAAAGCCCGGCACCAGATAGCGGCCGACGAAACTGGAATCCGCCTCGGCCATGAAGAGGGAGCGCCACTGGTTGGTGAAGTTACTGACGTAACCAGGCCGCTTCAGCAACTCATCGATCAACTGGCGGCGTTTGTCCTTCGCCTTGTTGGCGAGGAACTTGCGGACCTCGGCCACGGTCGGGATGCGGCCGACGATGTCGAGGTAAGCCCGGCGGATGAACTCCGCGTCGTCGGCCAGGGGCGCCGGCTGCGCTTTCGCCTCCGCCTGCCGGGCCGCCAGATGCTGGTCAATTCTGAGGGCCAGCGCCTCGATGTCGCGGGCAGCGGCATTGGCCGCTGCGGCGGCTTCCTTACTGGGTGCTGGAGCCGCTGCCTGGAGAGGCCGGGCATTCACGCTCAGCAGCAGCGCGCCGCCACAGACAATCCAAAAGGGGTACTTGCTCATAAGCGGATTCTCCATTGAAGTTCGCATGCCGGAATGTTCTGCATCGTAGCCACGAATAAGACGCCTAGCCAGCCGCTTTATCACGGATTTCGTCAGCGCTTCTTTGCCGAGGCCGCCTTGCCGCTAACGCTGTCCCAAAGTTTCAACGTTTTATCCAAACTGGCGCTGGCGAGCTGGCGTGCACCCGGAGCAAATGCCAACGCCGTTACGGTGTCCCCGTGGCCGCGAAGGGTCGCCCGCTCTTTGCCGGTAGCCGGGTCCCAGAGCTTGACCAGGTTATCCGTACCGCTCGTTGCCAGCGTTCGGCCCTGAGGGGAAAACGCCAGACACCAGACCTCGGCGCTTCCCTTCAAGATCATTCGCTCTTTGCCGGTCTCTATTTCCCACAGGGCAACGGTCATGTCCTCACTCGCCGAGGCCAGGGTCTTTTCATCCGGTGAAAAAGCGACGGCGTGCACGGTCCCCTTGTGGCCTCTTAGCTTAATTCTCTCGGAGAAGGTAACCAAATCCCAAATCCGGATGGTCCGGTCGGTGCTGCCGCTGGCCAGCGTTGTGCCATCCGGAGAAAAGGCCACGGAGCGCACGCCGGCTGTATGCCCTTGGAGGAGGGCGATCTCCTTGCCGGTAGCGGTATTCCACAGCCGGATGGTCTTGTCGTAGCTGCCGGATGCCAGCCTGTCGCCATCCGGGCAGAAGGCAACGGAGAAGACCCAGTTGCTATGGCCCTGTAGCGTCGCCCTTGGCGCGAGAGATTCAACCCTGGCGAATTTCGCCACCTCCCAGAGCATGATGGTTTGGTCGTAACTACCGGTGGCCAGGGTCTTGCCGTCGCGCGAGAAGGCGACCGCTGAAACGACATCGTTGTGCCCGCGCAGGACGGTCAGCACCGAGCGTTTGGCAACGTCATAAACTTTGACGGTCTTGTTATCGCCGCCGACCGCCAGCAGTTTGCGGTCGGGCGAATAGGCGGCCGAAAGCAGCGCCGGCGTGTTCTCCGGCACATACTCTTTCCGCTGCAGCTTGGCTAGCTCCTGGCCAGTGGACACATCCCAGAGCCGTGCAGTCTTGTCCCAGCTCCCGGTGGCGAGCGTTCTATCGTCCGGGGAAAAGGCGACGCCGCAAACCGAGCCGGGGTTCAACGATAAAGATGAGAGTTCGCCAAACGTGGCGGCATCCCACAATTTCACCGTAGCGTCGGAGCCACCGGTGGCCATGGTCTTGCCGTCGCGCGTGAAAGCAATCGACAACGCGTAGCCGTCGTGAGCCAGCAGCGTGCCCTGGCCGCGGCCGGTGGCAACGTCCCATTTCTTGACGGTGAAATCCCAGCTCGCGGTGACCACGGTTTGTCCGTCCGGAGTGAACCGCGCACATTCCACCCAATTCGTGTGGCCGCGCAGAGTCAACTTCTCCTTGCCCGTGGGGACGTCCCAAAGCTTCGCCGTCTGGTCCCGGCTGGCGCTGACGAGCGTCTTGCCGTCGGGCGAGAAGGCGACGGACAGGACCCAATCCGTGTGTCCGCTGGACGAGAGCTGATTCTTTACCGTGCTCATGAGCCGGCCCAGCGTCGCATTCCCCAGTTCAGCCTCGCTGCCGAGTGTTTTCTGCAGCTTGCCGCTCGGCGCCTCCCAGAGCTTGATGGTGGAATCAAGGCTACCCGTGGCGAGGAGCTTGCCGTCGGGAGAAAACGCGACCGAGTTCACGGCGCCGCGGTGGCCGCGCAGGTCAACCAGCAGCTTGCCGGTCTCGGCGTCGCGTAGCTTGGCGGTCTTGTCGAAACTGCCGGTGGCGATGAGCTTATTGTCCGGAGAAAACGCGACCGAGCGCACCGAGTCCGGCTCCTGGATCGTGTAAATCTCGTCATGCGTTGCCGCGTCCCAAACGGTCAGCTCACCGGGCCGGTCGCCGTTGCCGCCGCTGGCAGTCGCCAGGCGCTTGCCGTCCGGTGAATACACGATGGACCAGATCGCGCCTGCGTCGGCCTGCTGTAGGTTGAAGGGCTTTGTCTCAAAGCTGACCGGCTCTTCCGGGAGAACAGACTTGTTGGCAGTCGTTGCCGGCCTGGCCAGCTTAGCCGGAGGATTAGCGGCCGGTTTTTGCGGCTCGGCCGGTGTCGGAGTCAAAGGGAGTAGAAAGACAGCAAAGGCCAGCAAGCCGACCTGACCAGTACGTGACAGATGCTTCGGCGTGCCGCCGCGCATGATCATCGCCAGGCGCCGCTCTAGATCATGGAAGCGTGCCATGCCGCTGGCGACGGGCGGAAGCGCTGGTCGAGCTTCGGACAGGAAGTCCACGGTATCCAGCAGTGCGCTGGCATACGACTTCTCCCGGCCCTGCAGCTCGCCGACGACCCAGGCGTCGCAGCAATCTTCTTCCGCCGCCTGGAGCCTGCGGCAGGCCCACCATACCAGCGGATACCACCAGTACAGTCCCATGGCAATGAGTTCCAGCCAGCGGACCCAGTGATCGTGGCGGCGCACGTGCGCCAATTCATGCAGGAGAAGCGCGGCTCTTTCTTCGGGATCGACATGTTCCAGAAGATTGCCCGGGAAATACAGCCTGGCCCGGCCGCCTGTGGCCCACACGAGCGGGGCAATGCTCCCCGGCATAAGCCATAACTGAGGCGGACTATTAAGACCTAGCTTGCGAGCCAAGGCGTCTGCCTCCTCCTGTAATATCTCAGGAGCAGACTGGGCAAAGCGGAGGAGCCGATGAAATCGCCGGATACGGACCACCGCCAGAGCAAACCAGCATACCGTCCCGCCGAGCCACAACCAGGCGGCTCTCATCAACCAGGGTTCAAGATTAATCTTGGTGCTTTGTTGTCCACTTACCGGCAACTCGCCTGCAAGGGGAACCTCTGCGCCCACATTTTCGGGCCGCCGGTTCCCCTGTAGCGCTCGGGCAGAGTCGCTAATGTCAGTCCCGTCCGCGCCAGGCTGCTTGTCCAGCAGAAACTTGCCGAAAGTTGCTTCCAATTCATCTTTGGGCTGCGCGTTCGCCTCCTGTGCGGAAGCAGTTGCCTCCGGCGTGGTGCGACTGGCCACCACCAGAGGTTGTCTGGCTTGCACACGAGCCGGCGGCTGCTGTGCAAGGCTGGGCGCAGTCTTGTATGTCCAGGGCAGGCGTAAAGGCACGAGCGGCGGCGTAACCAGCTTGACGAGCACCAGCAGCCAGAGCCCATGAATGACAGCAGGTTTCTTGCAAAATCGGCTGACGCAGAAAACAAAAAGAGCGAGCCCGGTTGCCACGAGGGCATTGGCCAAGCCAATCTCCAGGAGCATGGTAGAACCGCTCCTTTCCGAGCCGCCGGTAGTGTCAGAACTCTCGGATGCCGCTATTTCTTGCGCCTGTATTTCTGCTCCAGCTCGTCCAGTTGCCGCCGTAGGGCCTTGCGATCGTCGGCACTCAAGCCCTTGGCGTGAACCAGTTGCGTCAAAAGCGGAGTCAGCGAGCCGCCGCACAGTTTGTCGGCCATGACGCGCAGGCGCATGCCGATCAGGGCGTCGCGGTCGATGGCCGCCGCGAACACATGCGGCCAATGACGGCGATCCCGGTTTACGAATCCCTTTGCCTCTAGTCGTTCCAGGAGTTTTTGCACGGTGCCGTAATGCGACGCGGTCCCCTTCGGATAAATCACGTCCGTGATCGTCCGCACCGTGACCGGCCCCTGGTCCCACAAGACCTGCAGCACGGCCAGCTCGGCATCGGTCGCATCCTGGGGAGCACGTTCCATGATGTCACCCTGCCTGAAAAAATGACTGCACGATAAGTTAAGACAGGTTGTCTGAAATGTCAAGGAAAATCTTTTTCCACGAGCGGCGTTCGACCGTTGCTTGAATCGACCTTCGGTCTAGCTGGGTTGCTGGCGCCCTCTTGGTGTCCCGAGAACTGTTGATTGGCCAGTAAAAGACGCGCTACCACCGCGCTTCGGAATTGCACTGACCTTTTCAATGATCAACTGGCACAACTTGCTGACATTTGGCCTGATTTCGAGCCTGAAAACCCCATGGTTAATGATCTCAAGCGTAATCTTGCCGCTGAAGCCGGCGTGAATGGTCGGAGCGGTAATATGCACACCCATGCCGAGCCGAGCTTGCCGGCTTCTTCCTTCCACGCGGGCTGCCAGCTTGCTGCGAATAGGAAGATGAACGTGTTCCAAGGTGCGCACGAGCACGAATGCACCTGGGTCAATCGCAATCAATCCTTGCGGGTTGAGAGCAAGCGGCTGGGTCAGATCAAGTATCTCGGAGATTTCGACATTATCGAGATCGATGGAGTGGGCAGTGGCCGGCGCTTTCAACGCAGGGTTCCAGATCCGAAAATCATCGCCGACGCAAAGATCGAGGGAGGAAGACTGCAATTGCCCGGATTGCGGCAGAGGGTCAATCGCAAGGTTGCCGTCGCGGAGTGCTTTTTCGATGTGGTGATCACAAAGGATCATGTCCCTGCTTCTTGCTTTACAAGGCGATCAGGGATAAACATGCTTTCGCCAACTGGAATGGCCGGTTGTGGAAGGACGACCTGGGCCAGCCCTTTTGCTTTGCTGGCGAGGGACACCCGGAGCCAACCCGTAGCTGGCTGGTGTCTGCGCGGAGTTCCGTGAAGATCGGCCACCTCGCTTTCGTCCACAAGCAGTTGAACACGGATCTTATTTTCTGGATCTTGTGGATTTACTGCATCTACGTGAACAAGCCATTCGCCCCGAAACATGCCGGGCTCTACGCGGCAAGGAACGTATCGGCGGCTTGACGCTGCTGCTTTTCTGTTGCGATGGCGGCCGTTATTCTTTGCCATGATCACCTCTCTAAGCACAATATACGGCGGACGCTCCATCAATCAATCCGCTGAAACCGCCACAGCGGCACGCAGGGCGGGAGGGTGCTGCTGTAATACGCCTCCTCGCCAATCAATTCGCGCAGGCGTTTCAGTGCCTGCCGGCGCACGGTGACGTAGTAATAGTCACAGCGGGCGTCGCGTACCGAGTCCCAGATCTGGTAGAGGTGATCGGTCTCCTGCAAGGCGGTGCGCAGCTCCCACCAGTGGATGAGCTCAAGCGGTTGGCGGATGTCGATGTGTTGGCGGTAGGCGCGGTTGAAGGCGAGCAGGTCGTTGACGAGGGCACGTTCCGGAAAGCGGCGCGAGTCGGCGACGGCGGGAGCATTGGCCAGTTCGTGATAGCGGCGGCGAAGCAGGTTTACATCGGCGACAAAATCATCCTGGCGGGCGAGGATGTAACGCGCTTCACGCGGGTCGAGGATCTCCCACTTGACGGCCAGCGCCTGCAACGGCCCTTTCATGGTGTCGAAGAGGTTTTGCACATCCCTGGCGTCAGGCGGCCCGGGCGGCGCCGTCAACAGCGCAATCGCCAATACCGTGTTAATGGGTGCCATGAGTCTTCACCTCCGCTCAGCATGGGAGAGTCCTCGTTTGAGTGCATACCTTTAAGAGTCATTGGTCATTCGTCATTTGTCATTCGCGAATGACCAATGACGAATGACCAAGTCCGGTCACGATCGGAATCGTGACCCACGCCAAAAACCAAGGATTGAGCGCCCGAGAAAAATTGACTTCCGTGGTGGGATGCCTTGGAGGATAAGCGGGGAAGTCCGACTTCTCCTGCCATCACAAGCCTAGGTCACGTTCTCAATGAAAGTGCAACAAATCGCTCGCGCCATCAAAGCGGGCAAAACTGGCGGGCATATCGCATAATCGAGGGGATGAGTCAAAGGGAATTTTGAAATGGTCCATAGTCCATAGTCCATAGTCCATAGCCAAGAATACTGACTATGGACTATGGACTATGGACACAAAAGGATTCAGGGTGCAACGACCCGCAACGCCGACCGGCTCCTCTTTGTGGGAGTGAGACCGATCAGCGGCGTGGGACGCTGCACCCTGGAAATCCCCCTCTCCCTTTCCTGCCGAAGCATGGATACGGTTGGGGGGCGATGGTATATCCGCGGGAGCCGAGCACGAAGACTCGGCTCCCGCACCGACAAAAGCCCCACTGCGAAGCTCCCACTGGAGTGGCCGACCCAATAACCACTTGGTCCAGCGAGGTTGACGCCTCTACCCAGGAGGGCGGGTAGTGCTGGCTTTCCCGCAAAATCCAGCACGCAGCAGAGCTCGGCTATAACGCACGAGCAGCGCTGGCCGGCGGCCGCCGTCAGAGACGCGCGGCCGGGAGGCCGGGCTCGATTCGTTCGTCTGTCATCTGTAAGAAGGCAGCCACATAAGCAATCGCCCAAAACCTGTCAAGAGCATGTCGTCGCGATTGCGTTAGCTCATGGGCGGCAAGGCGTTGGGTGCCGTCAGATCGAGGAGGCGTATAACGAGCCGGGCAGGTTTTTGAAAGGGCATTTGCCTCGGACGCGGAACACAACCATGATCCCAGCCGCGCAGCGGCGACAGTTGATAGCCAGGGGTGCGAACCCCTGGAGCCGGCGGCCCCAATAAGAAGCAAGCCCTGGAAGGGCGGCAGTGAGCGACATCAGGCTGTCACTGCCGCCCTTCCAGGGCTAATTCAATTCCGCCGGGACGTACCAGGGGTTGGCACCCCTGGCTATCGACTGCCGTCCCTACGGGACTCGGAACTGATTATTGCGTGTCGACACGGGCATCGGCGGGCAGGCGCAGCTCGGTGCCGGCGGGCACGGCGTACATCGGATCATAACTGCGGTTGAGCTGATAAATTTCCGTCCAGCGATCGCCGTTGCCAAGCGTGCGGCGCGCGATATCGCGGATCATCTCGCCAGCGCCGCCCACCCGATAAGTTCGCGTCGAGGCTGTGGCCGTGGCCGTCGCCGCGCCTGTGGCTGTCGCTGGGCCGCTGGCAGACGGCATCAACGTTAGCGGCTGCGTTGCGCTCGGCGTCTCGTTGGCAGCCGGACTGCGCACGGGTGCGAGGTTATTGTTATCGGGAACGGACGCCGCATAGTATTTGCGCAAGATCTGCAGCGGCGGAATGTAGATGGGTTGGCCGGCCTGCAGCAGCGGCGGATTCTGTTTGATCGCCTCGTTGGCCAACGGGTGATTGCGATTGAAGAGCAACAGCGCCTGATCGTAAGCATCGGTCCGATACACGGCCTGACTGATGGAGCGGAAGGTTTCATTCGCCTTGCACGTATAGGTGTCCTCATCGTAGCTCTCTACTTGCGGACTACCGCTGGAAGCTGCACTGGGCGGCAAGGCGGGCGCGACAATCGGGCTCACCGCGGGAAGCGGCGCTCCCAAGGGTGCACGCGTGCCTCGAGAAGAGTCTTCGGTGACGGTTTGGGCGCTTACAGGCGAGGAAGTTTCCTTGATGCCCATCACCGGTTGGTCCAGGCGCACGGGCTGCCCCGCCGCTTTGTCCTGCCCGCTATTGTCCGGTTGCGTGGCGAGGGCGGGCCGGCCCGGCGCAACACCGGGTTGCGTGCCCGTCTGTTCCTGTGCCGAGCCGCTCGGCAGAGGCTGAATGCCGATCAGACCGCCGCGGATGCCATTCCCCTGTCCAGGAGCCGGAGCGACTGCGGTTGTGTCCTTGCTGCTCTTGCCGTCACTGCCAATTCCTTGCTGCGCGACAGAGCCGCCTGCAGCCTCTTTGTTTTTCGGCTCGGTGCTCGAACCAGGGACAGCCGTATCATGGCCAATCTCGGGTAAAGCCAGCGCTCCTGCTCCCGCAGCCCCGACGGCTGCTGTCGGAACCGGTACGGGCGTGACCGCGGCAATACCTTTAATTTGAAGCCTGGAGCTCTTGACCGGGTCAGGGCTTGTTTCCGGCTTTGCTCTTATCGCCGGCAACGGCGGCAATTCGATAGATGGTTTGTCGCCGGCGGCGATACTGTACGGCGCGGCTTCCGCGGGACTGGCCGGTTGGGATTGGCCGGCCAGCGTGGCCGCATCGGCGCTGGTGGCCGGCCGTAAACCCATGCCCTGAAGCGAGGTGGCCTTCCTTTTTTCGCGATCGGGCACCCAGTTGAGGATCGTCGCTTTGTCACTTTTCGTGGACGGCTCGGCGATCATGATCGTTGGGGCAGCAGAGGGTGTGGGACGGACGCCGTTCGCTTTGTCCTTCTCACCATCCGCGGTCGGAAATGTATCCTCGATCGCGGACCCCGTGTTCTGCTTCTGTTCCGTCGCAGGAACCGTGTTCTTCGGGGCTAGTGGCGCGTCGGCCTTCGCGGCTAATGCAGAAGGGTTGGTCTTTGCCCCAGGTAGAGTGCTGGCCATGTCTTCACCCTTGAAAGCCGCCGGCGTGATCTTGCCTTCGGGTTGATGCTTGTCGCTGTTCGGTGACGCGGCATTGCTCTTGGCAATCTGTGGCGGCGGGGATGACTCGGTCTGACTTTCGGGCACGGGCTGCGGCTCTGCCGGCACCTGGAGGAGCGCACTGTCATCGGGATGACTTGCCTCGCGGAGCTTGCTTACCAGCACGACGCCGACGAGACACAGGAACGAACACGACACCACCAGACCGGCCTTTGTTTCACGCGTCATCATTAGTCTCTCCTTGTCTCCAGCAGGCACGCGGCACGCAGCTTGGCGCTGCGGGCCCGCGGGTTATTGCGCAACTCCTCGTCGCCGGCCTGAACCGGCTTGGGCGTCCGCACCTTCCAGACGGCACGGTCGCGGAAGGCTTGTTTCACGCGGCGGTCCTCCAGCGAATGAAAGCTGATGATCACCGCCTTGCCCCCTGGTTTCAAGCACCGGGGCAATGTCGCCAGAAAGCGTTCGAGTGCGCCGAGTTCATCGTTCACCGCGATCCGCAGAGCCTGAAACACACGGGTCGCGGGGTCGATGGGGTGCCGTTGGCCGCGCGGCCTGGGCACGCAACTGCGTACCAGCTCGGCGAGCTGGCTTGTCGTTTCGAGCGGCGTGCGCCGGCGCGTCTCCACGATCTTGCGCGCGACCCGCCGGCTGTAACGCTCCTCGCCGTAGTTCCAGAACAGATCGGCCAGCGTTCGTTCGCTCAGCCGTTTCACCAGGGCGCTGGCCGGCTCTCCGTGGGTCGGATCGAGACGCATGTCGAGCGGGACTTCTTGCTGGAAGCTGAAGCCACGCTCGGCACAATCGATCTGGTCCGAGCAAACACCCAAATCGGCGAGCACGCCGTCAACTGCGTTGATGCCGCGTTCCGCCAACACCAGCGGCAGCTGATCGAAGTTGGCCTGCACCAGCGTCACGGGCAAATCCACCAGGCGCTGCTGTGCCAGTTGCAGCATGCTGAGATCTTGATCCAGACCGATCAGCCTGCCCAAAGGCCCCAGGCGTTCGGCAATCAGCCGGGCATGGCCGCCCGCGCCGACGGTGGCGTCGACAATGGTCTGACCTGACGAAGGTTCGAGGAAGTGCAGGACCTCGGCCGGCAGCACGGGCTGGTGGCGCGGAACGCTTCGCTCTGCCTGGCCGCTCATGGGGCACGTGCGGTGTTTGGACTGGGTCGCGCTGGGGGCTCTTCCTCGGTTCCGTTTTGTATCGGAGGTCAGGATTCCGGTCCTGACCAGATCGGCCAGGATTAGAATCCCGGCCTACGGGAAAACCACAAGTCTCCTTGCCGCGGGAACGACAAGGAGACCGTGGGGGAGAATGACGAACGGGCTGCCGGACGACCGCGCCTTTTTTGGGGGAGACACAGCGCGGTTTTCCGCAGCCGGCCGGCGTCTGCTCACACCGGCCTGCTTGTTGTTCAGCCCCTCCGTCGGTGACAGCTACTTCGAGAACGCGCCCTCGGCGACGGCGTCGAAACGCGGCGCGTTCTGGGCCAAATACTGCTGCCAGCGCTGGGCGTCCCACAATTCCACATGGTCGCGAACGCCGATCAGGACCACCTCACGCTGCAGCGCGGCAAACTGGGCCAGGCGATCGGGAATCAAGATCCGGCCGCTGCGGTCCACGTCCACCGCTTCTGTCTGGGCAAAGTAGAGCCGGCGAAACACGCGCGCCTCGGCATCCGCCGCGGGCGCCTGATCGAGCTTTGCCGACAACTGCTCCAGCTCCGCCTGGGTGAACAGCCACAGGCACTGATCCGGCCCGGGCGAGACGAACAAGGTGTTGGGCTCGCCCAGCTGCTCGCGTAACTTCCGAGGCATGCCGAGGCGTTTCTTGTCGTCGAGCGTGCGCGGGTGGGTTCCGGTCAGCAGCATGGCTAGGTTCGCTCGCTACACGGGCAGCGAGAAGTCCGGATTCCCACTCTCGCCCACTTTCACCCACAACCAACCACAACTATACTGTTCCGCCACTTGGAATCAAGAGGGAACGAAGGTTGTGTTAAGGCTTGTCGCGATTCAAAGCATCACCGAAGTTGGGGTTATGCCGAATCGGCAAGATGGAGAGAATTCCGGGGATTTGCCGGCGCTTACAAGCCCGCGATACTGGCAAACCGCAAATCCGGCGGTTATACTCCGTCCGCTGAATGTCCAGTTGGAGTGTAACGTGAGCGATTTCGACAATCCCTGGAAGGAAGCGCTGGAGCTGTTTTTTCAAGCGTTCCTCGAACTCTTCTTCCCCCAGGTTTCGGCCGTCATTGATTGGTCCCGCGGCTATGAGAATCTGGACAAGGAGCTCCAGCAAGTCGTTCGCGAGGCAGCCATAGGCCCGCGTTTCGCCGATAAGTTGTTCAAGGTGTGGCTCAGGAACGGCCAGGAGGCGTGGATTCTCATTCACGTCGAAGTCCAAAGCCAGCGCGACGACGAGTTTCCGGAGCGAATGTTCGTTTACCATTACCGGATCTATGACCGATACCGCCGGCCGGTAATCAGCCTCGCTGTTCTCGGCGACAATCAACCGGATTGGCGGCCGAATCAGTTCGGCTACAGCTTGTGCGGGTGTACAATAGGTATTGAATTTCCGGTGGTGAAGCTGCTGGACTACGGCAAAGATCTGGCAAGGCTAGAAGTGATTCGAAACCCCTTCGCTTGCCTTGTCCTGGCGCATTTGAAGACACAAGAGACAGAGCGAGACGCAACGGCGCGAAAGGCATGGAAGATACGTGTAATTAGAAGCCTGTACGAGCGCGGCTTCAGCGCCGAGCAAATTCGCCGTCTATTCGCTCTGATCGATTGGATGATGGAACTGCCCAAGGAATTGGACGCACAATTGCAAGAAGAACTGGCTCAGTTTGAGAAGGAAAAGCACATGAACTATGTCACCAGCATAGAACGCCTCGGCATCAAGAAGGGTAAATCTGAAACGTTGCTCCAGGTTCTGGAGCGACGCTTCAAGACAACAATGCCGGAAGAGGTGCGTGCGGCTGTCCAGGCCACCCTGGAAGTGACCAGGGTAGAGCAATGGATTGATTTGGCGCTCGAGGCTAATTCGCTTGAGGAGTTTCGCCGTCAAAGCCAGCATCTAGTCCGCTTCCATAATCCCATGCTCCTTTCCTGGCTCAAACGCCAACGCCGGTCCAAACTTCTCTCCGAGCCGTTCCCGGAGTCGAGACTTCCGTATTTGCAGAAGAACGTTGCGCACTACGCGTACCTTTCCGAAGCCGAGAAGATCAAGCTGCGCGATGACCTGCGCATCTTCATTGCCGAAAAGCGCTGGGAAGGTTGCGGCGGTCTGGAAATCACCGATGAGATGAAAGTAACCATCGCCGCCCAGGCGTGCCTGCTGGCCCTGAACCTGGAGCCGGGCGACCATTACGCGCGGGTGTCCTCGATTCTCGTCTATCCCAGCCGCTTTTTGATTCCGAGCCGGTTCGAGGGTACGGAGGCGATTTTTGACGGCGGCCAGGTGACCAGCGGGCAAGCGGTTTATCGCGGGCCGGTGATTCTGTCCTGGGAAGACGTGCTTGAAGAGGGACGTGATCCGCTTGGCGGCAGCAACGTCGTCTTTCATGAGTTCGCCCACCAACTTGACATGCTCGACGGCGGCGTGGACGGGACGCCCTTTATGAAAAGCGAAAAGCAGCGCAAGAAGTGGCAAACAGTGATGACCAGGGAATTTGACCGGCTCGTCGCCGCCTCAAAGAGGGGCGAGGCAACGTTGCTCGATAAGTACGGCGCCAGGAACGAAGGCGAGTTCTTCGCCGTGGCGACCGAGTGCTTCTTCAACTGGCCGGCCCAGATGCAGCGCTGGCATCCGCGGCTGTACGATCTGCTGCGCGGCTACTATCGGCAGGACCCGGCAAGCCGGGTTCCGGCGGTCCAATCCTAGCCGAATTTGGTCATTCGTCATTGGTTCATTGGTCATTGGTCATTCGCGGGGGCGAATGACCATGACGAATGACCAATGACCGCGAACGAACGACGATATCACGGACATCCGCGCCGGTCTGCGGTCCAAAGACCCAAGTCTGAGAAAAAAGCCGCATTGCCAATACCCGTGTGGTATTCTGGTCATCCGAGACGCTTCCTGCCACCGGAGAACTCATCCATGCTTCCTGCTGCCATGCTTTCGCTTTTCTGTCTATTGCCTGCCTCGGATGCAGCCATTGACGCGGACTATGTCATCCAGGGGGCCACGCTCCACGACGGCACCGGCAAGCCGGGGCAAATCGGCGACCTCGCCATCAAGGGCGAGCACATTGTCGCCGTCGGCAAATTCACGACGGCCGGCAAGCCGCGCATACTGGACGGCAAAGGCCTGATCGTGGCGCCGGGCTTTATCGATCTGCACACGCACTGCGATTCGGGCAGCCCAGCCATCACGCAGCCAGCCGGCCGAGCGAATCTTTGTTATCTCATGCAGGGAGTTACAACCGTCGTCACCGGCAACTGCGGGAGCGGCCCGCTGGATGTGGCCGCCTTCTACAGGAGTCTGGACAAGGGCCGGATCGGCACCAACGTCATTCATCAGGTGCCGCACAACGCCCTGCGCGCCAAGGTCATGGGCAATGCCAACCGTTCGCCTACGCCGGCCGAGCTGAAACGCATGGAAGCGCTGGTGGACAAGGGAATGAAGGAGGGCGCCTGGGGCCTCTCCACGGGACTTTATTACAATCCGGGCACCTATGCACAGAAAGAAGAGCTCATTGCCCTGGCCCGCGTGGCGGCCAAGCATGGCGGTTTCTATGCCAGCCACATTCGCGACGAAGGAACCGGCGTGCTTGCCTCCATCGATGAAGCGATTACCATCGGTCGCGAGGCCGGGTTGCCGGCGCACATCTCGCACCTGAAGGCCTTCGGTCCCAAGACCTGGGGGAAGTCCGCGGAAGAAATTGCCCTCATCAATCAGGCGCGGAACGACGGGCAAATCGTTACCGCGGACCAGTATCCCTATCGGGCCAGCAGCACGCAATTGACGCCCGAGCTGGTGCCGCCGCAATTTCGCGAAGGCGGCGAAATGGACTTCCTCGCGCGGCTCAATGATGCCGAGCAGGGCCCGCGCATTCGGCAAGCAATCCAGGAACGCATCAACGATCTGAACGCCAGCTCGGCCATCCGCATCGCGCGCTACGCGGCCCAGCCGCGCTGGCAAGGCATGACCCTGGAGGCCATCGCGGCGCAGAAGAATGCCAGCGTACTGGACGTTGTGCTGGAGATCATCCTCCACGGCGGCGCACAGATTGTTGATTTCAGCATGAAGGAGGAAGATGTTCGTCTGATTATGAAACAGCCCTTCGTCGCCACCGCCAGCGATGGCACATCTCAGGACCAGCGCAGCGTTTCGATGCCGCATCCGCGCAGTTACGGTTGCTTCGCGCGCAAAATCGGCCGCTACGCCATTGAAGACCAGATCCTATCTCTGGAGCAAGCAATTCGCAGTGCCAGCGGTTTGCCCGCGGATATTCTGAGGCTGCCCAAGCACGGCTATCTTAAGCCTGGATACTACGCCGATGTGGTCGTCTTCGATCCGCGAACGTTTCGCGACAAAGCCACTTTCGAAAAGCCGCACCAGTATGCGGCGGGCGTGCGCTATCTGTTCGTCAATGGGACTCTCACCATCGCGGATGGCGACTATAACAATTCCCTCGCAGGCAAAGCTTTACGCCACAAGAGTAACGAAAGAGCAGCAAAGTGACGAAGAAGAAAAGATGCCATTAAGGCAAAAGCCCACGAAATCGTCTGGTATAAGATCGCGAATTTGGGCAAAATAGGAAACACGGCCCGCGCACTTTCTATTTAGGCCAGACATGCCCGACGCAACCTTGACTCCCCAGCGCCAGCTGAACGATCGCGAACTGCTGCGCCAGGTCAACGCGCTGCGGAAACTGGACAACCTTCACAACTGGCTTTACATCGCCCGCGAATACCTCTTCCTCGCTACGGTGATTGGCTTAGCCGCCGCATTCTACTCCTACCGGCCGGTGTGGGAGCTGGCCTGGGCCTGGAATATTCCCGTCACCTTGCTGGCGATTGTCCTGATCGGCGCCGGGCAGCATCGGCTCACGAATATTGGGCATGAAGCCAGCCACTACATGCTCTTCCGCAACCGCCTGCTCAATGAGCTCGCTTCCGATTGGTTCGCCATGTTCGCGGTGTGGAGCACGACGCACCACTATCGGTTGCAGCATCTGGCTCACCATCAGTTTCCCAACGATCCGGAGCGCGACCCGGATGTCATGCAGATGACTGTCAGCGGCCACCGCTATCGTTTTCCGATGCCCAAGCTGCGCTTCCTGTGGGAGTGCGTTCTCAAGCCGGTTCTCTGGCTGCCCAGCCTGGTGCGCTATGTCCGCAGCCGGGCCAGGTTCGCCGCCACGGGTAGCAAGACCGGTCCCTATGCGGTCAAGAGACCCGTGTCACGGCTCCTGATTCCTGTAGGTCTCGGCTATCTGGCTTCCCTGGCGGGATTGCTTACAGCCTGTGTCATTTGGGAAAAGCCGCTGCTCCTTGTCCTCATCCCGGCAGTCATGCTGGCCGCGATTCTGCTCTTCTACGCGCTCATCCCGGGGCGGATGTATTCGGAGGCCACCATCAAACCGGACGTGCCGATGCGCTGGCTGACGATGATGCGCATGACCTACTTCACGCTGCTTTTCAGCGCCCTGGCCTGGCTGAGCCACTGGACGGGCAAGCCGTGGGGCCTCTACTACATTGTCCTTTGGCTGACACCGCTGGGGACAACGTTCGGTTTCTTCATGCTGCTGCGCCAGATTGTGCAGCACGGCAACGCCGATCAGGGGCGCTTCAGCAACACGCGCATTTTCCAGGTCGGCCGGCTGATCCAGTTCGCCGTCTTTCCCTGGGGCATGGACTATCATCTGCCGCATCACCTCTTTCCGATGGTGCCGCACTATCGCTTGCGGCAACTGCACGCCTTGCTGTCCGAAACGGACGAATATCGCCGACAGGCCACGCTCGTGGACGGCTATTTCTTGCCGCGCGAACGGCCGCCGCAACACCCTACGGTGCTCGATGTGATGGCGAGTCCAGCGACCAAGAATTAACTTTCAACAGCTGGCTTGTAGAATAGGCGTGCGGTTTTTGTGTTTCCGTTGCACCATAAAGACAAGTCAGGAGAAATGACGTGGGCTATAACCGATCCGGCGTAAAGTTTGCCGCGCGCCTGAAAAGACGTCGTCGCGAGGCAATGCGCCTGGCGAGCAAGGCTGAAGCAGCCAGCGCCACTCCAGCGCAAAGCAAGCCGGCAGCGCCCCAGAAGAAGTCCGCCAAGTGACCAGGAAAATCCCCATCCGCATAGATTCGTCCGGAGGTCTCTCATGTACCTACGACTGGCGCTTGCGCCTGGTCTCTTTCTGTTTCTGTTCCTCTTGAGCGGCGCAGCACACCCCGCCACCGATCCGCTCCAGGGCCTGGACGAATACATCAACAAAGCCATCAAGGAGTGGGATGTTCCGGGGCTTGCCCTGGCGATCGTCAAGGACGACAAGATCGTGCTCAGCAAAGGCTACGGCGTGCGCAAGCTCGGCGAGACCACGCCCGTCGATCAGGATACGCTTTTCGCCATCGGCTCGGCCAGCAAGGCGTTCACGGCAGCAGCGCTGGGCATGCTCGTGGACGAAGGCAAGATCAAGTGGGACGACCCGGCCGCCAAGTACCTGCCTGGCTTGCAACTTTACGATCCTTATGTCAGCCACGAGATCACCATTCGCGACCTGCTCAGCCACCGCAGCGGACTGGAGCGCAATGAGCTGGTCTGGTACGGCTCCAGCAACAACCGCGAGGAGATCCTGCGCCGGCTGCGCTACATCAAGCCCGGCTCCAGTTTCCGCAGCAAGTTCGGCTATCAGAACGTCATGTACCTGGCCGCGGGACAGGTCATCCCGGCGGTCGCCAAGACCAGCTGGGATGAGTTCGTGCAGGAGAAAATCTTCAAGCCGCTCAACATGACCGGCAGCCTGACCAGCACCCGGCCGCTCGTGGCAGCCCCGGACGTGGCCGCGCCGCATCAGAAGATCGAGGACAGGGTGCAGGTGATCCCCTGGCGGAATATCGATAACATCGGACCCGCCGGCTCCATCAACTCGAATGTGCGCGACATGGCGCAGTGGGTGCGCTTGCAACTGGGCGAAGGGATTTACGAGAAAAAGCGTCTGCTCAGCTCCGGGGTCATGCAGCAGATGCACGCGCCGCAGACCATCGTTCCCCTGGAAGGCATAACCGCCAAGCTGAACCCGAACGCCCATTTCATGTGCTATGGGCTCGGCTGGTTCTTGCAGGACTATCGCGGCCGCAAGCTCATCCAGCATGGCGGCAACATCGACGGCATGAGCGCCATGGTCGCCCTGCTGCCGGAGGAGAAGGCCGGGCTGGTCATCCTCACGAATCTCAACGGCAATCAGTTGCCCCAGGCCCTGGTGTATCGCATTTGCGACGCTTACCTTCAGGTCCCGCCGCGCGACTGGAGCGCGGAGCTGTCGAAAACCGTGAAGGGGATCGAGGAGTTGTCCAAAAAAGCGTTGAAGAAACAGGAGGAAGAACGCGTCAAGGACACAAGGCCGTCGCTGCCCCTGGACCGCTACGCGGGCACATACAAGGACGATGTCTTTGGCGAGCTCAAGATTGTCCTGAACAAGGACAGGTTGCTGGCCCGCCTGGGACCGATCACGGCGGACCTGGAGCACTGGCATTACGACACGTTTCGGGCCACGCCGCGCGAGCGCTCGCTGCCGAAAATGATGATGAGCTTTGCCCTCGACGCCCGCGGCAAGGTGGAGCAGCTCAAGACCACGGGACTGGGCAGCGAACTGGTGCTGAAACGCGCGGCCGACGCCGCCTTGACGCCGGCCATCGTCATGAAGGAAGAGGAGCTGCGCAAGTTTGCCGGCAAATACGAGCTCAAGAACCCGCCGCTGGAAATCAGCCTGGAGATGATCGACGGCAAACTGAAAGCCGTTCTACCCGGGCAGCCGGTCGCCACGCTGGTGCCGATCAAGGAGACGCGCTTTCGCGTGGACGGCGCGCCGGCGGATATCTTCGTGCAATTTGAACTGGCCGACGGCAAGGTCAAGAGTTTGAACCTGGAGCAGCCGAACAGCCCGGGCGTAACCTTGCTGCCCAAGAAGTAACCAGCTTGCTATGTGACCGTGCGCGATTCGGCGCTTAGCCCGCGGGCCTTGCTTGCGCGTTTTGAAGTTGCGCTTTTTCTCTATAAGCCTTGGTTCGCCAGACCCCTGCCGGCTCGTCCGGCAGGTGAAGGAGTTCGGCGGCTACCAGGCGATGTTCTTCATCGTCGACCCCTGCCGGCTTGTCCGGCAGGTGAAGGAGTTCGTCCGCTGGCTGCAGCCCGGCTTGCTTGAACTGCTTCACCTGCCGGACGAGCCGGCAGGGGTCCTAGCTCTCGCAAGAGCGCAACTTCAAAACTTGCCCGGGCGGGCTGAGGTACTGCAGATTCACCCACGCTGATTAACCCGGACGCCTTTCACATGGGTTAGAGACTCAAAGCAGGTCGATCTGCACTTCATTGCCGACTAGCTGCACCTTGAACGCCGTTACCCCGGTGCGCGCCGGCGGGCCCAGGACGGCGCCGTTGCTCAGGTCAAAGCGGGCGCCGTGCCACGGGCAAATGACTGCCGTTCCGTCGCATTCACCCTCCGACAGCGGCGCGCCGCGGTGCGGGCAGGTGTCCTCGATCGCGTAGATATTACCGCCTAGATTGAAGAGCGCCAGCTTGCGTCCGTTGATGACCACGGCCTTTGCCGTGCCGGCTGGCAATTCTTCGATCGTGGCCACTTTAGTAAACGCCATGAAATAATCCTCGTAGCGATGCTACTTGCGGTTGGACCCCCGCTATTTTGTGGTGTCCGGGCACGCCCGGCAACACTTTTGTCCGGCAAATTAGCAGCCGGTTGAAAAAGGGGACAGGATTTTTGCCGGGCCTCCGAAACAATGCAGATTCTGGTTAATCTTTTTCAACGGGCTGTTAGCCAAAGAGCGTTTCCTGTACTAGACTTGGTTGGGTCAAGGTCCTATCCACACTTTCTTCGTGGATCCGCCACCAGGGAACTATTCGGGTTGCAGGCCGCCCCCCGGTGCCGGGCGTAAGTTGCTGCTTACCCATATGTCCTCGCCTGCGTATCGCTTCGGTAGAGAGGAGAATGCAGATGGATGCAAGATTACTCAGCAAACTTTTCGGGCATGAACAGCGCTGGCATGGTCCCTGCACCGTCGTCGTCGACGCCGACGCTAGTGTCTGTGCCATTGGCGCGGACAGCATCGGCTCCAGCGCGACCAAATCCTATGCGCCGCGCCTCGTGAGCGGACGCATCGCCGCGGACGCGGTTTGCTTCCTGCTTGAGGGCAGCGCCTTGCTGACCATTCAGCAGCAGAAAATTCGCCAGGGCCCGAACGAGGAGATCGTCAAACAATCCCTGACGGTCATTGATGCGAGCCACATTATTGCCGTGGAATTCCAGGACACGGCTCACCTGAGCGCGTTCGGGCTGGGAGCGCCCACTCTGCGAACCGGCGGCAGTCAGAGCGGCGTGAACCTGCGCTCCAATATTTGAGCTCCGAACGATAGCCCGAAGCCCGATTTCTCGAAGAAGCCGGGTTTGTTATTGCCATTTTCCCCACCTTGCATAGCCGTTCAGGTCATACCGCTCTTCTCGGCAAAGGCGCCGCATTCACTCCTTGCCGGCGCTCCCCCTGGCCGATCTTTCAAGAGAGGAAACCTCCCAAACCCTGTTTCCAGGGAGCCAGCCATGCGCAGCCAGATTCTCCGTCTTGGGCGGACGTGTCGCAATCGCCAACCGCAGGCACAGCGCCTTGCCGGCAGCCGGCCTGGCCTGGAAACGCTGGAAGATCGTTGCGTCCCAAGCGCGGCGGCCAACCAACACTTTGTGGAAAACCTGTACCAGGCCTTGCTCGGCCGCCCCGCGGATCACTCCGGTCTGCAAACCTGGACGACGCAGCTGAATAACGGCATCAGCCGCACGGAAGTGGTGCAACAGATCGAGCAGAACGATGAATATAAGGGGAAAATAATCGCCGGGCTTTATGCCAGGCTGCTGAACCGGGCGCTCGATCCTTCGGGCTTGCAGCACTGGACAGCGTACCTGGACGCGGGCCATAACGCGGATCAGCTCGAGGCGCAGATCCTCGGTTCGAGCGAATACTTTGCCCGCCGCGGCGGCAACAATAACGCCGGCTGGCTGCAGGCGTTGTCCACCGACTTGCTCGGCCATGGCCTCGATGCCGCCAGCGCCCGAAGCTGGAGCATGTTACTGACCCAGGGCTTCCCTCGCAACAAGATCGCGGCCAGCATCCAGGCCACCCCACAAGCGGAACAGTTCGAGGTCTCCGTGCTTTACACGCAACTGTTGCAGCGCAACGCGGACGCCAACGGACTGGCTCACTTTACGACCGAGCTGGAGCAGGGAGCAACGCGCGAGCAGGTGACAGCCCAGATTCTGGGGTCCGATGAGTATTTCAGTCGTTTCTGAACCAAGCTTAAATCCTGTACAGCCCCTTGTACTTGGTCTGAAGCATCTTCACCAGCGGCTGCGGATCGGGCAGCGCTCCGGTCACGTGTTTGATGAGCTCGGCGGCTCGATAGCGCGAGCCGTGCCGATGGATCTTGACCCGCAGCCAGTCGAGAAAAGGCCCGAATTCTCCGCGGGCAAAGGCTTCGTCCAGATCGCCTAGTTCTTCTGCTGCCCGCGCGTATAACTGCGCGGCATAAACATTTCCCAGCGTGTAGGTAGGAAAATAGCCGACCAGCCCCGCTCCCCAATGACCGTCCTGCAAGCAGCCTTCGGCATCGTTTTCCGGCGTCACGCCCAGGTAGTGGCGGCTCTTCTCGTTCCAGGCGTCGGGCACGTCCGCCGCCTTGAGCTCGCCATCGAGGAGCGCGCGTTCCAGCTCAAAACGCACGAGGATGTGCAGATTGTAGGTCACCTCGTCCGCCTGCACGCGATTCAAGGACGCCTCGACGTGATTGACCGCGAAATGAAATTCGTCCAGTGCGACATCCTCCAGAATCGGCCCGAACGTCCGGCGGGCGCGCGGGAAGAAATGCTGCCAGAAGGCGTGACTGCGTCCCACGGTGTTTTCCCACAGCCGCGATTGCGACTCATGCAATCCCAGCGATGCGGCCTCGCCCATGGGCGTGCCGTGGTGCGCCGGATCGAGTCCTTGCTCGTAGAGACCGTGGCCGACTTCGTGAAGAACGCCAAAAAAGCCGTCGCATAAGGAATGGGCGCTGTAGCGCGTTGTGATGCGGCAGTCGCCGGGTCCAATGGTCGCAAAGAACGGATGCGTTGTCGGGTCGAGCCGGCCGCTCTGAAAATCAAACCCCAGCGCGCTGGCTACCTGCTCGCCGAATTGGCGCTGGCGGTCAAGCGGATAGGCTCGATGCAGTAGGGCAACATTCGGCTTGCGGCCGGCATAAGTAATGGCGGCGACAAGTGGCACCAGCTCGCGGCGCAACACTTCAAAGAGACCGGCGAGCTTCCGGCTTCTGGCATCCGGTTCGTATTCATCGAGCAAGGCGTCATAAGGGCAGTCCTCGTAGCCGATAGCCTCAGCTTGGCGGCGCTTCAGCGCGATGATCTTCTCCAGCCACGGCCGGAACCGGGAGAAAGTCGCCTTCTCGCGTGCAACTACCCATTCCTGCTGCGCCAGCGAGGCAATACGGGCTAATTCCTCGACCAGCCGCCGCGGCAGCCGGGTCAGCCGGTTGTAGCCCCGTCGTAGCTCACGAACGTTGACGGCAGCCGCCGAGAGGGGATCTTGAGTGAGTGCGGAACCTTCCAACTCCGCGAGCAATTCGCTGATCCGCGGATGGGTAACGCGCTCATGGTGCAGGCCCGCCAGGAGCGCCTGCTGCTCGCCGCGATGGGCAGCGCCGGCGCGAGGCATGTAGGTTTCTTCATCCCAGGCCAGCAGCGTCGCGCAGGAGTCGAGAAGCGAGCTTTCGCGTGCTCGTCGAATCAGTTCGTCATAGACTGCCTGGGCTCGCATGATTCCTCGTCACGGGCGTCATTGCCGGCTGTGCTCTACCATTTTACGCGCTCGTTGGCCGGGAAAGGCGCTGCCCTGAACCGGATTGCCCGGCAGTTGCCGGAGTAGGCGAAACCTGCCATAGTACCAGCTGACAGCCACCTCGAAGGCGCCCGTGAGGATCGCCACATTTATGTTGACGCCGGCTGAAGAACTGGGACTGAGCGGCCTGAGCCTGGCCAGCCGCGTCCGCAAGGCGTTTTACCGCATCCCCGAAGCGGCGCTCATTGAAATGATGGAGCGCATCGCCCAGGAGTCAACGCGCCGTCACCTCATTTACCTCCGCGATGGAACCCTGGACACGATTCGCGTGCTGCCTTGCCCCCTCACCGTGCTGCCGGACCAACTGACCTACATCCACTCCGTTTCACTGACCATTCACAATGCACTCAAACGTTTTCCCGACCTCTACCAGGAAGATGCGCGCGTGCGTGAAGTTCTGCAAATCCCGGCCGCGGAGGAAGAGCTTCTGTGGCAGTGCAGGTGTCCCACCCAGCGCGAGAATGATCCCGTCTTCGGCCGCCTGGATGCGATGGTCGATTTCATCAGCCCGATGTGGAAGGCCACGCTGAAGTTCGTGGAGCCGAACCTGAGCGGCATCGGCGGGCTGCATCTCGTGCCAACCACTGAGGAAATCATTTACGACGTCGTCGTCCCCGTCTTGCATGCCCACGATCCGCAACTCCATCTGGAGCGCTGCCAGGACATCCGCGAATTGCTCATGCAAGAAGTCCTGGACCACCTGGAGGCCATCGGCAGGCCAGCACGCAACCTCTGCTTTGTCGAGCCGAAGTACGCCGGCAGCGGACCTGACGAGCAAGAAGAGCTGGCCCGCTATTTCCGCGATCGTCATGGCTTGCGTGTCGTGCACGCCGATCCCACGGAGCTAGCCCTGTCCGGAGAGGAAGTGATCTACGACGGCCAGGTCGTGGACCTTGCCTATCGCGATTATCCCGTCGCCGATCTGCTGGAACTGCAAAAGCTAGGCAAGGACATCGAACCGATGCGGCGGCTCTTCAAGCAGAACCGCATGATCTCCTCGATCACCGCGGAATTTGACCAGAAAAGCTGTTGGGAAGTCCTGACCGATCCGGACCTGACCGAGCACTATTTCAGTGCCGACGAACGCCAGGTCTTCCAGCGACACATCCTCTGGACGCGCATTCTCTCCGATAGGAAGACGCTTCTCCCCGACGGTCAGGCCGGGGACCTGCTCGAGTTTGTACGCCGTGAACAGGAAGGCCTGGTGCTCAAGCCGAACCGCTCCTTCGGCGGCCAGGGCATCGTCCTGGGCCATCAGATGACTCGTGCGGAATGGGAGACGGCCGTGGAGAATGCCCTGCATGACAAGGATCGCTGGGTGATCCAGCAACTGGCCAGCATTCCGGTAAGCGAGTTCACGGTGCTCGGGCCGGACGGCAAGGTGCACGTCGAGCCGTTTTACACGGTGATGGGTTTTGCGCCGACCAAGTACGGGCTGGCGGTGCTGGCGCGGGCTTCACAAAAGCAGGTCGTGAATGTGGCGCAACGCGGTGGGATGTGTGCCGTCATGGCCGGACGGCCGCCTGGACGGCTGGCAAGATTATGACGTGAGATTCAGCCCACCCTCTGTGTGACCTCAGGCTGACTGTCAAGGTAATGCCGGCCAGCGATAACAGAGCCAGAAACGTGGCGTTGCTAAATGTCTCACAATTCCGTGCAGCGCCCTTCGCGCAAATCAGTTAGCGCTTCTTCGGCGAGCTTGTCGAGTCGGCCTGCCGCCACGTCTTGCTCCAATTGTCGATCCCAGAGATCGGCATCGAATTCGGCGAACCAAGCCCGGAATACCGCCAATTCGTCGGGTGAAAGATGGCGAACAGCATTCTCGATTTCTTGAATCGTGCTCATGTCAGTAGCTTACTCCCGGCATCCAAATGAATTAACTGAAGCAGAGCGATGAAGCTTCACCTGACGTCGTGAATCGCCACCTTCAGCTTCAATTCCCTGCCTGCTCGCAGCACTGTCACACTGAGTTCATCGCCCGGCGCCTTGCTGCGCGCCACGTAGGCCAAGAACTCGCTCTCGGTCAGCCGGTTACGTTGGCCGTCCACCTCGACGATCACGTCCTTCTTGTTGAGGCCCGAGTTCTTGATCTCGATGCCGACGAAGTCAACGATTAGCGCTAGCGCATCACCGGACAGCCCCAAACGCTTCCGGTCAGCTAGGGACAAATCCGTGCTGTTGAAGCGGGCCACAGCCCAGCCGCAGGTCGAGTCGCGCCAGGAAAAATCGCCCTGCCGCCTCCACCCCGACGCAACCGCCAGGTTAAGCTCCATGTCTTTACTTTCCCGTTCGATCAGGGCTCTTACTTGACCCGGTTCTTTCGCCTGGTGAAGAACCCACTGCACATCCGCAATGGAAATAATCGGCTGTCCCTCAAGCAGAAGGATTTTGTCGCCGGCACGAAAGCCGGCTCGGTCGGCCGGCGAACCTGCGGTCACCGTTTTGACGGTTGCTCTCTCCGCGGAATCAAGCTTGAGTCCTAGCTGGTCAGGCATGGGATACGACCAGAGCTCTTTATCAAGGATTGGCTGTCTAATGGTCCTCAGGCCATTCAGCTCCGCGGCGTGGATCTGATGACAGTGAATGCACTTGTTGTTATGGCGCGGGCCTCCCGGCGCCACGGTTGCGCTGAAACCACGGAGCGATCGATAGCGTTCGGGAGCTGCGAATGTCGGCGTGGGACCAGTCTTGCCGGCTAGCGATTGCTTGTTGCCGGGGTAATGCTTGTGCAATTCCAGGGCGCCCTCCATGGCCTTCCGGAACCCTTCGATCGAAACATCTTGCATGCCATCTTTGTTCGAGCGCGAGCCGTAGCGTCCGTAAATCGTTCGGTCCGCGTTCAGGAAAAAGATCGCCCACGTTTGGTCGTAGTCAAACTGGAAGAGAGAGAGGTCCATGCCGTTCGCCTGGACGATGCGCACGCACCCGAACTGATCGAGCAACTTCGCCAGCGGCGGGTCACGACGAGCAACCTGCTCGTCCAGCTTTTTGCAGTGCAGTCAAGGGACGCAACGGAAGACGACGAGGAGCGGTTTGCCGGCTTTCCGGGCTTGGGCGAACCCGGCATTCAAATCGTTGTATATCCAGGAGCCTTTTACCGCCAAATCGCCGAGGCTGTACTGAAGCGGGTCCAGTTTCGTCTGAGCCGATATGGGGGCGCTTAGCAGCATGACAAGGATGCCAGTGATCCAAGAAGCCCTGACCCATTTTCCGTCCGGCACGAATGACCTCCCGAACTGACAGGTTGAAAACCTATCCTACGAAAGTAAAAAAATCTGGCAGTCCCGGCTCGTCTTGTGACACTATAGTCTAGCTGAACTGTGGGCACCTGGAGGAGTCGTGAATGGCCGACAGGCATTTACAAACGCTCGTCCGGCATATCAGGCACATGGCCGGCGATTTGTCAGACGCCGAGTCAAGCGACCAGGTGCTGCTGAATCGCTTTCTCGCGCAGCGCGATGAGGCGGCGTTTGCGGTGCTGGTGGAGCGGCACGGGCCGATGGTTCGCGGCGTGTGCCGGCGCCTGCTGGGGAAGTCGCCCGAGGTCGATGACGCATTCCAGGCGACTTTTCTCATCTTGATTTGCAAGGCCCGCTCCATTCGGAAAGCCGGATCACTGGCCAGTTGGCTTCATGGCGTGGCTCATCGGGTTGCCCTGGGAATCAGGACCAGCCTTGGCCGCCGCCGCGCGCTCGAACGGCAGTCAACGCGGCCGACCCCGCACGACCCCGGGCTGGAAGCCGCCTGGCGGGAGTTATGTACGCTGCTTGACGAGGAAGTCCAACGCCTGGCGCAGCGCTACCGGGCGCCGCTGGTGCTGTGTTATCTCGAAGGCCAAACCCGCGACCAGGCAGCGCGTCAGCTTGGCTGGTCCTTGCGAACGCTGGATCGACGCCTCACACGCGGCCGGGAGCTACTCCGCCTGCGCTTGTTGCGCAAAGGATTAACACTCTCCGCGGGACTTTTGGCCGGGGCTCTCGGCGAACAAGCCGCCTGTGCCGCCGTCCCGGTCACGCTTCTCGACACGACACGCAAAGCCGCGACGCTGGTCGCGGCGGGGAAACGAGTGGCTGCCGCGGCCTCGAGCCAGGTGGCCGTTCTGGTACAAGAGGGAATGCGCGCCATGTTGTGGACCAAACTGCAAACAGCAACTGTTCTCGTGGTCGCCCTGGCGGGAATGGCCGGCACGGGAGTGCTCCTTTCAGCAGGCGGAACGCCAGGTCAACAAAAAGCCGCTGAGGAGGTCCGCCGACAGGAAGCCACCGCGCCCGGGTTGGCCGCTGCCGCTGATTTCGACCAGGGCGTTCAGGCTCCCAGGCAATCAGCCAGGCAGCGCGATCTTGCCAGCGAGCGCAGGCGCAGCGTGAATAACCTCAAGCAAATTGCCCTGGCCATGATCCAATTCGCGGACACTTTCAAGCACTTACCGCCTCCGGCGATTTACGAAGGGCAACAGGGCCAGCTTGGAGTAGACCTGGGTCCTCCAGCAGGCGGGGCAGGCTCGGGCGGCATGTCGATGATGGGGGGCGGGATGCGCATGGGCCCGGGCGGCCCCATGGCTGCGCTGCCTAGCTTCAAAGGCCGGGCCCTGCTCAGTTGGCGCGTTGCCCTGCTGCCGTTTCTGGACCAGGACGCCTTATTCAGGGAGTTCAGGCTGAATGAGCCCTGGGACAGCCCGCATAACAAGACGCTTTTGGCAAAAATGCCCAGAGTCTTCGCTCACGTGGGAGAGGCCAGCAACGCTAACCAGACATCCACTTACTACCAGGTGTTTGTTGGCCCGGGAGCCGGCTTCGAAAAACATCAGGCGATGCGCTTTCCGGCGGACATCGTCGACGGCACTTCCAACACAATTATGGTCGTTGAAGGGAGCAAGGCGGTTCCCTGGACCAAGCCCGAGGATCTGCCCTTCGACCCAGACGAGCCGCTTCCCGAGCTAGGCGGGCTGTTCAAGGATGGTTTCAACGTGGCGCTATTCGACGGCTCCGTTCGGTGGATTCAGAAAGACGCCGACGAGTCCGCCATTCGTGCCGCTATTACACGTAATGGAGGCGAACTCACCGACCGGCTGTTTGGACGGCTTGCGCAAAGCCGTGGCAGCTCACCGAGCGGCAATCCCGCCGACGCCCTCAAGGAGAACCAGCGGCTAAAGCAGGAGTATCAAGAACTGAAAGAAACCATCAACCAGTTGAAAGCCGAGGTTGGCAGAGCTACCGTCCAAGACGAGGAAGAAAAACGCCTGCGGGAGGAGAATCGCCGGCTTGCTGAGGATATTCAAAAACTTAAGGACTCCGCACGGTACTTGACCGAGCAACTCCAGCAACTGAAACGAGGCTCGGACGGCGCGCCCGAAAGGAAAAAGCACTAACCGCCGCCCACGCCCTCGCCGCCTGGTTTGCGAACGAACGGCTCTCCTTGGTAGTCCATGGTGGGATGCGGCGGCAGACCTCTGTCCGGCGCGAGTAAACCGTCCTTGCTGTCTTTTCCTGCATGAGCGTCGCCTCGGAAATTCTGTCCAGCCGAGGTCGGCAAGAAATAACCGCGCACGGACCGGAAGAACGATACCATCTTGCCGGCCGCGGGCCCGTTTCGTTCGGGGCTATTGGGCGCTTCGTTCGACTTTCGCTCCAGAAAGGCCGCCATCACGTTTCGCCGGCGCAGGACAATCAAGGACAGGATGCCGAACGGCAGACCCAGGAGCCAGAAGGCGCCGGACCACGGAATCATCGCCAGAATGGCAGCCGTCACCGCCAGGGAGTAGGAGTGCAGTCTCATCATCCTCATGGCGCCGACGATCAATACCAGGCCCGCGGACATGACCGGCACGGCCAGCAAAAGCCAGAAACCGACGACGGAAAATCCGAGGCTGGCGATGAGGACAATGGCCGCGATCAGGGGACCAACACAGGCTAGAATTCCGGTCACCAGCAGGCCGGCGGCCGGCGCCACGACCTCGATGCTGGCCTTCTCCAAATCGGACTTCTGCGCGAATAAGTCATCGCCGCCAGCGGACTGACTGTCGATGATGCTTTTGACGAGCTGCCTGGCCGCCTCGCGGTCCTCACGATGGACCAGCAACCGGCCTCTGCCCAGATGACCGACCGGCAGCTCGGCCAGCGTTCGAAAACGTGTGGCCTTGATGTTGAGCTCCAGATGGCCGAAACGCTTCTTCAAGGACATGGACGCGATATCCGTGAGGGGAATGCGCAGCTCCTTCAACTCCGCCTTTTGAAAAAGCCCGGACTCCGCAAACTCCAGGATCAAGGTGTCCTGATCGCGGTAGATATCGCCCCGCGCCTGGCCGCCGAAAAAGGTCGTTCGGGGAATCGTGAAACGAATGTTCGGCCACTGGTCCTTGGCCCGCGGCACACGTGGGCGATTTTGTTCGTTTCCTGCCGGTTGCGCCGCCGCGCCTCCGGCCACGACGCTCTCCACTTCCCTCTTCAAACCCACGGCATCTTGAAAACGGTGCTCGGGCTCTCGGGCCAAGGCGCGCAGCACCACGGCATCAAGCCGCACATCGACGCGCGCCTTGTGCGACGGCGGCGCGAAACGGCCGAGCGGCAGCTCACCGGTCAGCATCTCGTAGAACACCACGCCCAGGGAGTAGAGGTCCGCGCGATGATCGACCACGTGTGAGCGCCTCACCTGCTCCGGGGCCATGTAGTACAGCGTTCCCATCACCTCGTGGGAGCCGGTCAGGGTGAGGTAGGTCGGCGTCAGGCCGACAATTTTCGCCAGGCCAAAGTCCGCGATCTTCACGCGGCCCCTCTTATCGAGCAGGATATTCTCCGGCTTGATGTCCCGGTGCACGATGCCTTCGTCGTGGGCATACTGCAAGGCATCGCAAACCTGCGGCACAATCTTGAGCGCCAGCGCCGCGGGCAGTTCATTCGCCTCCAGAAGCTGGCGCACGTTCTTGCCGTCCACGAACTCCATGCTGAAGTAAAAGAGGCCCTCCGCTTCTCCGAAGTCGTAGATCGTGACAATATTCGGGTGGTTCAGACGCGCCAGCGAACGCGCCTCGCGCATGAAGCGCTCGGCAAAAGCCGGGTCGCGCGCCACTTCCGGAGGCAGGATCTTCACGGCGATCAGCCGGTCCAGCTTCGGCTGCCGCGCCTTGTACACGGCGCCCATGCCGCCCTGTCCGAGCAGTTCCAGAATTTCCAATTGCGGAAAATGCCTGGCCAGTTCGCCCGGTGGCGGCGGAATGAACACGCGCGCCGGCGAGCGCCCCGGCTCCTGATCCGGGCTCAGGCCGGGTCCCGCCAGCGCCTGCTGCAAGAGGCATTCCGGGCATAGCCCTTCGGGCGCATCAGACATAAGCTCGCTCTTGCAACGGGGACAGCAATTAATTGCGACCATGACTTTGTCTCCGCAAACCGACTTCCTACTCCGGCATCTACTTACGGAAATCCGCCCGAAGGTTACGCATCAGAAGACAGGACTCTTTGGTTTTCGTGTGTTTGTCGGAGTCCTGTCCCCCTTATCCGGATCGGCCCTATGTTTTTTTGCCGCTTACCGCTTTGAATAGGTTGCGCAGCTCCTCGTCGATCTCCGCCGCCGTGGCGACCGTCTGGCCAATTTCCTCGCGCAGCAGCTCCTGATAGCGCCGCCGCAAGCGATGCACCGCCACCTTGACCGCCGGCTCGCTCATCTCCAGGCGGCCGGCGATCTCGGCATACGGCTCGGCGACGCCGTCCCCGGTAAGCGTTGCCTTCAGGCCGTCGAAGACCTTCTGCTTGCCGGCCGTCTCAAATTCCTGCCGCAAGCGCGCCAGTGCCTGTTCGAGCAGGGTCAGCGCCCAGCGCCGCTCAAAGATGGTCTCCGGGGTCGCATGGTCGGAAGGTTCGAGATGATAGCGGCGTTCGCCCGTCTGAAAGTCAAGCGGCACAATGTGCCGGCCGCCGCCGCGTTTCTGGGCATTGTCGCGTTCCCGCTCCTTGGTCAAAAAGCGTTTGAATGCGGTCAAGAGAAAGGACCGGAATTTGCCGCGCTCCGGGTCTGCCGCCTGCAGGTAATCCTTCTCCAGGAGCCGGGCGAAGAATGCCTGGGTCGCATCCTGGGCATCCTCGACATTGGCCAGCCGGCGCCTGGCATAAGCATAGAGCGGGTACCAGTAAACCCGGCACAAAACAGCGAGAGCTTCTTGCGCCTCCGGCGATGTACCCTCCCCGGCCGCCGCCACCAGACTCCAGCGCGTGCTGGCAAACCGCCAGGCCGGCTCATATTCAGGGCTGTTGGGGCTATGCATTGCGGAGATACCGGCGCCTCATTTTGCGAAACGGAATAGCTGCGCTGCTATTCTATCTTCGCCCGAGCACCGACAGTCTTCGTTCGGCTGTATTGTCTTGAAATAATGCTGTATTCTGTCCGTGTGGGAGCGCCGCAGGGATTGAACAGGAGCAATTTGCGCACGAGGAGAGATTATGCTTGTTGCTCACTCAAAAAATCGCAAGGCGAAAACGACGGAACCTGCCATCGCCAATGTGCTGCGTGGCGTGTCGCCGGACCGGTTGCGCGCCTTTGTGGACATGCTCGCGTTTCCGCGGCATTATGTCGCGGAGAGAAAAGCCAATGTTCGGGCACGAGATCTTTTGCTCAAACTGCTCCACAGCTTTGGCTACAAGCTGCTTCTGCAAGGGAGTTACGATAACATCGTGGCTACGGCCAGCGACGCCGCCGAGGGCCCCTATGTTCTTCTCGGGGCACATTACGACTCGGTGCCGGGCAGCCCGGGAGCCGATGATAACGGCAGTGCGGTCGCGGTTTGCCTGGAGTGCGCGCGGCTGCTCCAGGAAAATGACGTCGGCTCGGTAATGATTGTCCTTTTCAACCGGGAAGAAGACGGGCTCCTGGGCAGCAGCGAATTCGTCGCTCACCTTGCGGCCGCGCCATGGACTGTTGAGGAAGCTCATATCTTCGAGATGGTGGGCTTCTGCAATCGCGCCGCCGGCTCGCAAAGGATGCCGCCCGGATTGCCTGGCATAGCCGCGCCGGACGTCGGCGATTTCCTGGCCCTTCTCGCCAACCGCCATTCAAACGCACTCGCCGAAAACCTGCTCGTTCTGGCGACGGCCTACATTCCGCAGTTTCCTGTCCTCGCGCTCAAAATCTACCTTGGGATCGAAAAGTACTTCGGACACCTGCTCCGCAGTGATCACGCGCCGTTCTGGAAGGCCGGCATTGCCTCTATCATGTGGACGGACACGTCGGAGTTTCGCAATCCGCATTATCATCGTGGCTCGGACACGCCGGACACGCTCGATTATGGTTTTCTCTCCCAGGTCGCCAAGCTGGCGCTGGCGCGCGTGGTTTCACGGACAGAGAAATACTGATGGGCAAGCGCAAGGCCGTAAGAATTGCTGTGGCGGGTATCGTCGGCCGAGTCGCGGGCTGCATCCGGGAGGCAGGCGTTGGCGTAGGTCCGAGGAGTGACCTCACGGTTTCAGCCAATCGTCCAGAATCAGTCCGGGGATCTTGGAAAAGTGCTGCTGGTTGTGAGTGACCACAATTAAACCATGGACCAGGGCGGTTGCCCCGATTAGCAGGCCCATCCGCGGAGCGCTCTGGCCTCTGTCAAGCAGAGCTGCCTGGACTTCGCCGAATTTGCGGACCACGTCGGGAGTCGGATCGAGAACGGCAACGTCATGCAGCAGGTCGACTATGCCTTGCAAGCGCCGCGGCGGCGCCTTGGCCCTCAATGCCCAGGTGTACAACTCGGCCAATGTGATCGTGGACACGTGCAACCGGCCGGAGTATTGCACAAAGCGATGAATCAAAGTCCCGGATTTCAAGTGCGCCGAGCAGGTATCGGTATCAAGCAAGAAGCTCATGGCTCGATCAGCGGCCGGTCTTGGTCACGCTCATGGCGAAGCTGTTGCAAATACTCGTCAAGCCCCTCCGGATCATCCGCCCACGCCCCTGCGGAACGGCGGATGCCTTCGCCTGGGGGCAGCCGGTTGTCCAGGGCATTCGAAGTTACCGGTTGCACGGCCGCCGTTGGCACAACCACCACTTGCACACGGGTTCCCTCAGGCAAATGGTGCGGCTGCTCCAGGACAATAGTCCCATTCCTTACGATGCCTTTCAGCGTCATGGTGGGCTCCTCACGGGACATCGTGACAGCTCATCCTTCCGAGCCAGAAGAGCGCTGCTCCTGCCGGCCATTGTGCCGCACTTTCTAGATCTTAGCAGAATCGCGGTGCGACTCGGCCGGTGTCCCGGCCGGCGGCGACGACGGTTAGTGAAACAGACTGCGAACTTGGCCACCTCGAACCTTCGACCCGCTAGTTAACAGCCGCTTGTTAATTTCCGGGGCGATTGTTCGTATCGTGCCGATCGGTACCCCGAGAATTGATACGAAACCCCTCCAGTTGCTTAAGCTGGCTGCGACGTCCGGACTGGTGGGGATCATAGTCGGATCACGTGTGTTTGAGTCCTCTGAAGAAGAACTAGATGCATCTGAAGGCGGCACGGCGATTGCACCAGTTACCACATCCTCAATGCGAGCTATTTGGTGGACTCACGGATCGATGGAAAAACCTGAATATTTGGCCGATCTGCGCAAAAAAACTCCGTCTGCCCTGAGCAAGCAATTGCAATGTTTTTTGTGCTGCGGACGGCACCCGAGTTGCTGTAGCGGTCAGAGCTGCAATATATTCTCCTCCTCGCGACCATCGTGAAGGGATCCCAGGTTGCGAAATTACCTTGATGCTGACTTTCTCTTCCCAAGCGCATGCCTGCCGCGCTGCTGTCGGTGCGGTAGGTGGATCTTCCGCGACTTCGATTTCAGCGGCCGGTCTACCACCGGACTGAGGCCCGGCCGCGCGTTCCAATCTGCTGACCGTCCGTTTCCAAGGCGGCACAGCCATTAGAAGCAGCGGTACAAGGAGTCCTGTTCCCATCTTTCTGAAGGGAGTCCATATATGCTTACTGAGTGGGTGCGCGGCATTGTCGGACCTCGTGCGCGCCGGCTCTATGATCGCCGCGCCGGGCTCAGATTCCCCAGGCTCTGTGTCGAAGCGCTCGAAGATCGTTTGGCGCCGGCTGGTCTGGTGGCGGCTTACTCGTTCGACGCAGGCACGGGGAGCACCGTGGCCGACGCCTCGGGGAACGGCAACACCGGCACCATCGTCAACGCCACCTGGACAACAGCAGGCATGTACGGCGATGCCCTGTCCTTCAACGGCACCAATGCGCGCGTGGACATCAACGACGCCGCCTCCTTGCATTTGACGACGGCCATGACCTTGGAGGCCTGGGTCAATCCGTCGGCAGTGAGCAGCGCCTGGCGTGACCTGGTCTACAAGGGGAATGACAACTACTACCTGATGGCGACCACGGACCACAGCTCCCTGCCAGGGGCTGGGATTATTGCCGGAGGAACGTATGCGGAGACGTTCGGGACCACGATCCTGGCCACAAACACGTGGACGCATTTGGCGACGACCTATGACGGAGCGACGTTGCGGCTCTTTGTGAACGGCGTGCAGGTGTCGAGCGTGGCCAAGACCGGCACGATCTTGACATCGACCAACCCGTTGCAGCTGGGTGGGGACAGCATTTACGGGCAATACTTCCAGGGGCTGATCGACGAGGTCCGCATCTACAATGTGGCCTTGACGGCGGCCCAGATCCAGGCGGACATGAACACGCCGATCACGCCGGACACACAACCGCCGACAGCGCCGACTAATTTGACGGCCACGGCGAGCGGCAACACGATCACGCTGAACTGGACGGCGTCGACGGACGACGTCAGCGTGACCGGGTACATGGTGGAGCGTCAGGACCCGGGGAGCACGACTTTTGTGCAGATCGGCACGACGACGGCGACGACCTACGCCGACACCGGGCTGGCGGCGAACAGCACCTATAGCTATCGGGTGCGGGCCAGGGATGGAGCCGGAAACCTCAGTCCCTATTCCAACGTGGCCAGCGCCACCGCGGCGGCGACGGTCCCGGGTCTGGTGGCGGCTTACTCATTCGACGCAGGCACGGGGAGCACCGTGGCCGACGCCTCGGGGAACGGCAACACCGGCACCATCGTCAACGCCACCTGGACAACAGCAGGCACGTACGGCGATGCCCTGTCCTTCAACGGCACCAATGCGCGCGTGGACATCAACGACGCCGCCTCCTTGCATTTGACGACGGCCATGACCTTGGAGGCCTGGGTCAATCCGTCGGCAGTGAGCAGCGCCTGGCGTGACCTGGTCTACAAGGGGAATGACAACTACTACCTGATGGCGACCACGGACCACAGCTCCCTGCCAGGGGCTGGGATTATTGCCGGAGGAACGTATGCGGAGACGTTCGGGACCACGATCCTGGCCACAAACACGTGGACGCATTTGGCGACGACCTATGACGGAGCGACGTTGCGGCTCTTTGTGAACGGCGTGCAGGTGTCGAGCGTGGCCAAGACCGGCACGATCTTGACATCGACCAACCCGTTGCAGCTGGGTGGGGACAGCATTTACGGGCAATACTTCCAGGGGCTGATCGACGAGGTCCGCATCTACAATGTGGCCTTGACGGCGGCCCAGATCCAGGCGGACATGAACACGCCGATCACGCCGGACACACAACCGCCGACAGCGCCGACTAATTTGACGGCCACGGCGAGCGGCAACACGATCACGCTGAACTGGACGGCGTCGACGGACGACGTCAGCGTGACCGGGTACATGGTGGAGCGTCAGGACCCGGGGAGCACGACTTTTGTGCAGATCGGCACGACGACGGCGACGACCTACGCCGACACCGGGCTGGCGGCGAACAGCACCTATAGCTATCGGGTGCGGGCCAGGGATGGAGCCGGAAACCTCAGCGGCTATTCGAATGTAGCCAGTGCCACCACACCGGTGGGCAATCCTGGTTTGGTGGCGGCCTACGCATTTGACGAAGGTACGGGCAGCACGGTGGCGGATGCATCGGGGAACGGTCACACTGGCACCATCGTTAACGCCACCTGGAGTACTGCGGGCAAGTACGGCGACGCTCTGTCGTTCAACGGCACCAATGCCCGAGTGGACATTCCCGATGCAGCGGCACTGCACCTGACGACGGGCATGACGTTGGAGGCCTGGGTCAACCTGTCGGCAGCACCTCACAGCTGGCAGGACGTGATCTACAAGGGCAATGATAACTACTACCTGGAGTCCTCCTCGGACCCAGCAAACGCCCCCGTGGCTGGCGCTACCGTGGGCTCCGCGGACGTCGGTGCCTTCGGCAACGCGACGCTGCCAATCAACACCTGGAGTTTCCTGTCAGAGACCTATGACGGCACGACCATTCAGCTGTACGTCAACGGCGTGCAGGTGGCCGGCCTGGCTCAGAGCGGGAGCCTCGTGACCTCGACGAACCCGTTACAGATTGGCGGGGACAGCATCTTTGGGCAGTATTTCCAGGGGTTGATCGACAACGTCCGCATCTACAATGTGGCCCTGACGGCCGCCGAGATCCAGGCGGACATGAACACGCCCATCGCGGCGGGCACGCCGCCGCCGACGGCGCCTACCAATCTGACGGCCACAGCCAGCGGCAGCACGATTACCTTGAATTGGGCAGCGTCGTCCGACGAAATCGGCGTGAGTTACGTCGTGGAGCGGGAGAACCCCGGTAGCAGCAGTTTCACGCAGATCGGCTCGACGACAGGGACGACCTACAGCGACACCGGCTTAACGGACAACAGCACCTACAGCTACGAGGTGCAGGCCCTGGACTGGGCTGGCAACCTCGGCACCGCCTCGAATGTGGCGAGCGCGACCACGTCCCCTGCGGACACGCAGCCGCCGACGGCACCGACTAATTTGATGGCTGCGGCAGGTGGCGCGGGGCAGATCAATCTGAGTTGGACGGCTTCGACGGACAACGTAGGGGTGACCGGGTACTTGGTGGAGCGCCAGAACCCGGGGAGCACGAGTTTTGTGCAGATCGGCACGACTACGGCGACGACCTACAACGACAGCGGGCTGGCGGCGAACAGCACCTACAGCTACCGGGTGCGGGCCACGGACGCGGCCGGCAACCTTAGTGACTACTCGAACGTGGCAAGCGCTACCACGTCGGCGGGAAATGCCGCGCCTCTTCTGCACATCAGTCCCAACGGGCGCTATTTCGTGGATCCCACTAACCAGCCGTTTTACCTCGTCGGCGATACGGCCTGGGCGTTACCGGCGGGGCTCACCCTTTCCCAGGCCACCAGCTACTTTCAGACGCGGGCCAGTCAAGGGTTCAATACGGTGTTGATGGATGCCGATATCCAGATGGGTGCATCGCCTGTCGGTGCTCCGGTACGCGGTCCGCAGGATGCCTACGGGAACCTGCCTTTCAATGGCTATCTGCCCGGAACCAGCACGTTCGACGTGAGCACTGTCCCGGCCCCGGGCGACACGACCAGCACGGCGGGGAAATACTGGCAGAACATCGACAACATTATCACCGCGGCCGCGCAAAACGGTATCGAGATCGTGTTGGATGTATACGACAATTACAACCCTTGGTTCGGCTTCCAAAGTTCGCCGAACTCCACGGCCCAACTCACGGCTTACGGCCAGTTTCTAGGCCAACGCTACGCCAACGTCGACAACATCATCTGGATGCTCGGCAATGACTACACCGAAAACGCCGGCGGGGACGCCAGCCTAACCGCGGTTATCCAGGGGATCCGGCAATACGACAGCAGACACCTTGGCTGGGCCCTGGACGAGTATGGCGCGACGTTGGACAATACCGGCTTGAGACAGTATCTCCAGCTCAATAGTGTCTACCAGTACAGCCCGGGCCCCTGGCGTTCCTTGTACCTATCGCAATACAATCGCTCAGACTTTGGGCCGACCTTCAACGTCGAATCCGGTTATGAGTACAACACGAGCCTCGGCGTGACCGAGGCGAACGTGCGCAACGAGCATTACAGCTTTTTGCTCAACGGCGCGACCGGCGACATGTACGGCAACGAGTATGTTTGGCCGTTCGCCAGCAGCTGGCAAGACTGGCAAGCCGCCTTAACGTCCGAGGGCGGCCGGGAGATGACTTATCTCGCCAACCTGGTCAATTCGATTCCCTGGTACAACTTGATTCCCGATCAGAATGGTACCGTATTCCAGGGCGTCGGCTCGCCTACCGATTATTCCGGCGCTTACACGTCCGACGGAACCCTAGCACTGGCTTACCAGCCTGCCACCGGCACGACTTCCCAGAGTTTCCTCGTGAATATGGGCATGTTCGCCGGCTCGGTTACCGCACAGTGGTACGATCCGACCAACGGCACCTACACGACCATCGGCACCTTCGCTAATTCCGGCACGTATACTTTCAATTCGCCTAGCAGCAACAGCGCCGGCCAGAATGACTTTGTTCTCGTCCTTGGCGGGCCACTCCCGCAACGGACCTTTGCCGTTCCATCCGCCGTGTCCGCCGATGCTCCACCGCCGCTCACGATTGCCGAACTGCAATCGGTAATCCCCGCCGCCATTGCGGAATGGCAAATCGCCGGCGCCGATGCAAGCCAGGTGCAGGCGCTCCAGAACGCGCAGTTCGAAATCGCCGATCTACCGACCACCTACCTCGGTTGGACCTTTGGCCCCGTGACAGGCGATCCGTCTCATCCCGGCCAGGTCGTCATCGATCGCACCGCCCAGGGCTTCGGCTGGTTTATTGATGCTGGCCCGGCCGGCGACGCCGGCTTCACGCTTCAGGTTGCACCCACCGAACGGCACGCCCCGGCAGGCAGTCCGCTTTCCAAGCGCTTCGATTTGCTGACCGTGGTGGCGCACGAGCTGGGACACATTCTCGGCTTGCCGGATATCCTGGACGAAGCTAACCATCCTGGCGACCTCATGGACCAGACGCTTAATCCCGGCGTGCGCCGGCTGATCGCTGCAGAATCGCTCGTGAACACGGCGCCGCTCGCTTCATCCCCGGCAGCCGATGGACTCGATAACGGTGCTGTGTCCGCGCCGGCACTTGCGGGAAGCCTCGCCCTCGCAACGCCAGTAAGCCATCAGGAAACAGCGCCGCCCACCTCTGCCATCCTCTTTGAACAATGGTGGCAAGCCAGCTTCCTTTCCCCCAATTTCGCCGCTCGGGCCGCTTCTGCTGCCCTGCCAAACGTGCCTGCGTCTTTGCACGAAGCGCCGGCGCTCCTTCCGCCACCGGATCGCGTGGCGGCCCTGGCGGAACAGACGTCTTCCGGTTTTCCAAGCCAGGTAGAAACGCGCTGCACGGCGGCGGAGCGCGCTCGCCTGCTTCTCGCCATGGCCGAGTCGCGGCCTGCTTTTGATGAATGGGGAAACGAACTCTGCAACTGCCTGACCGCCCGCTAACGAGAATATTGGGCAAAGTGAAACGGCGGATCGCTGATGGCGTGCGAGTTCATCCCAGTCCTATGGCCAGACAAGGCGCCAATGGTGGAGGCGGCGTACGTTGCTTGGTAGGCCCACGGCGGGCGACACCATCGGCGTTTACTATCACCTGCTTTGGTCGGATCAGAAACGGGAATTTTTGGAATCGCCCAAGTTCATTAATGGCAAGCGGTATATCATCTTCCTCCGGTCCAGGTCGCGGCGGACGGATTGCGCGGGGGCGCAAAAGCCTTTATTTCCGCAAGTTGATTCGCACCGGGGGTCTGCGTCAACCGTCCCCGAACCCTCTCCCGAACCCTTTCGGCCGCGCTCGCTGTCCTCGACGCACGCTGCCAAGAGAGACGGCGACTAACATCTCGCCCCCGATGCCCGAGGAATGCTCCCCGCAATTCGTTGCCAGTCTGCCCAACACCCGCGCCTATACTAGATCTCAGCACTTCCTAGAGGCAGGGGACAGCTGCATGCGCTTCGTTTCCTGGCTGACTGAGCTCGGCAAAGACGATGGTGCCCTGGCCGGTGGCAAGGGTGCCAACCTGGGCGAACTGCTGCGGGCGCGCCTGCCCATGCCGCCCGGGTTCGTCGTCACCACAGCCGCCTACCGGCACTTCGTGGCCGTCAACTCCCTGCAAACGGAGATCGAGCGTCTGGCCCAGGCCGTCGCTCCGGAGGACATGACCGCTCTGACGGGTGCCGCCAACGCCATGGGCGCTCTGTTCGCCCAGGCAATCATGCCGCCTGAAGTCGCGACAGCTATCCGCGAGGCGTACTCCACGCTCCAGGAGCCTCCGGTCGCGGTGCGTTCCTCCGCCACGGCCGAGGACTTGCCAGGCGCATCCTTCGCGGGGCAGATGGACACGTACCTGAACATCCGGGGCGAAAAGGCTCTGCTGTCGGCCGTCCGTCGCTGCTGGGCCTCTCTCTGGACGGCGCGAGCGATTTCCTACCGCGCCAAGCAAGGGATTGCGCCACACGCCGTCAGCCTGGCTGTCGTGGTACAGGAACTGCTTCCGGCCGACGGGGCGGGAGTATTGTTCACCGCCAACCCGGTCAACGGGCGGCGTGATCAGATGGTGATCGACGGTTCCTGGGGACTGGGCGAGGCGCTCGTCAGCGGTCAGGTCACTCCGGATCACTGGGTGGTGAATGCCCGCAACGGGGCCGTTCTGGAGGCGCACGTAGCTCGCAAGGATGTCATGACGACCCGGCAGGAAACCGGTACGGTCATCTTTCCCGTGCCTGCCGCTCTGCAGGCAAAGCCCGTCCTGGACGAGGCCCACATAGCGGCGTTAACCGAACTCGGCCGCCGGGTGGCGGCCCTTTACGGTGCGCCGCAGGACATCGAATGGGTGCTGGCGCAAGGACGGCTATATCTCGTGCAAGCCCGGCCGATCACCTCGCTCTTTCCGCTGCCGCTACCGGAGCCGTCCCCCGCGGCCGGCGCGCGCGTCTACGTGTGTGTCAACATCCTGCAGGGGCTCGTCGAGCCGTTCACGCCCATGGGGATCGTCGCCGCCCGGGCCGTCGGCCGCGGGATCGCCGGCCTCGTCGGCGTCCGGGTGCGGCGCGGCGAGGCCCCGCCGGCCTTCAAGGTCGCGGCGGGCCGGATCTACCTGGACCTAACGCCCGTCCTCCGGAACCGGGCCACGCGGGCAGCGATCCTGGGCGGCAGCGGCGCGATCGACCGGCAGGTCCCGGCCATCCTCCGCTTCCTGGTGGTGCGGGACCGAATCCTCACCGCGCCGCCGGGCCGTTTCCCCTTCCGGCCGCCGCTCGGTTTTCTGCTGCGCAAGTTGGGGCAGCTGTTCTACGCCACGCTCTTCCCTGATGCCGCCCGCGCGCGCCTGCTGGCCCAGACGGAAGAACGGGTGCGAGCGCTGGAGGATCGGGCCGACGCCCTGCGCGGGCTGGCCGAGCGGCAGCGGTTCGTCGAAGACACCTTGCCCACGATCGGGCCGGAGATCCTCAGTCACTTCCTCCCGCTGGTCGGCAGCGCCATGCTGGCAGCCCTCCTCGTGCGCGCCCGGTTACAGGCCTGGCTGGGAGATGACGCGGCCCTGCGACCCGTGCTGCGTGCCCTGCCCCACAACCCGACCACGGAAATGGACCTCGCCCTCTGGGCCGTGTCGCGGCGGCTCAAGGAAGAAGGCGTCGCGCCCTCGGCCGGACATCCCGCCGTCCAGGCCTTTCTGGAGCGTTACGGGCACCGCGCCGCCCGCGAGATCGACCTCGGCGTGCCCCGCTGGCGCGACGACGCGACGCCGATCCTCGACATCCTGCGGACCTACCTCAGCCACGGACCGGAGGCGGACCCGGAGCAGCACTTCCGCCGGGGCGTGGAACTGGCCGACGAGGCGGCGAAACTGATCGGACGCGAGCGCCGGGAGAAGGGCAGGCTGCGGGCGGCCTGGGTGCGCTGCCTGCTGCGGCGGGTCCGGGCCCTGGCCGGGCTGCGCGAATACCCGAAGTTCTACGCCGTCCGCATCCTGGCGGCCGCGCGCCGCGTCCTGGCCGGGGCCGGCGCGGACCTGGTTGCGGCAGGCCGCCTGGACCGTGCCGAGGACATCTTCTTCCTCGACCTTCGGGACCTGCAAAAGTCGCACGACCTGCGCGCCCTGGCGGCGACCAACCGGGAGAACTACGAACGCGAACGCTTGCGCCGGGCCATCCCCCGCGTGCTGACCAGCACGGGAGAAGCCTTCTACACCGCCCCGGCCACAACCCCGGGGGCGCTGATCGGCACGGCGGCCTCTCCGGATGTTTACGAGGGCCTGGTACGCGTGATCTTCGACCCACGCGGAGCGCAGCTAGAGCCCGGCGATGTCCTGGTGGCACCGGGCACGGACCCGGCCTGGACGCCCCTCTTCCTCTCGGCGGGGGCCCTCGTGATGGAGATCGGTGGCATGATGTCGCACGGCTCCGTGGTGGCGCGCGAGTACGGCATCCCCGCCGTGGTCGGCGTCGCCGGCGCCACGCAGCAACTCCAGACTGGACAGCGCGTGCGCGTAGACGGCGAAAACGGTCTGGTCGTCCCGCTCTGACCCGAGAATTTCGTGTCCGTCCGGTGAACGGCGTGCCGAATCACCGGCAACCTACCGGTCGGTTCCGGCCCCCAGCAGCACTGGCGGGGTCAGGTGGTCGGCTTTGGCTGGGCTGCTTGCCAATGGTCCGGAAGGAAGTCGGCCAGTTGCTCGGGCGGCGTGGTCGGCAAGCGCGTGAGCA